>Ga0181535_10002271_pt1 | contig 23822 bp, 20 predicted proteins | sample PEATcosm2014_Bin_44_FD_119774 | JGI IMG/M metagenome (GOLD analysis project Ga0181535, IMG submission 119774) | Peatland microbial communities from MTU Mesocosm Facility, Houghton, MI, USA - PEATcosm2014_Bin17_30_metaG | ecosystem: Environmental > Terrestrial > Soil > Wetlands > Peat | place...
CGCAACGGTTGTTAGCCCCGCGTTTCAGCGTGGAGAAGGAGGCCAGAATTAGCCTTTCAGCCCTGTAGGGGCGGCGCAAACGGCGAAATTGTCATCGAGATGACGTTCATGCGATTGCCCTGGTCTTCTCTGCGGCTTGCGATACAGCTTTGGCCCGTGGGCCGTACAATAAGCGTTGAGGTAAAACTGATCTCCCGATGTCATTGAATGGATACCCATCGCGCTCTACGCGGTCGCACGGCCTCCGCTCGCTCTTCAGCATGTTTTCAAGCGACCTGGCCATCGATCTAGGCACCGCCAACACCCTGGTCTTCGCGGCCGGCAAGGGCATCGTTGTCAACGAGCCCTCGATCGTCGCCATCAACAAGAACACCGGCGAGGTGGAGGCCGTGGGCAAAGAGGCCAAGGATATGCTGGGCCGCACGCCCGGCAATATCGTAGCCATCAAGCCGATGAAGGACGGCGTCATTGCCGACTTCAAAGTTACCGAGAAGATGCTGAACTACTTCATCCAGAAGGCGCACAACCGCAAGATGCTGGTGCATCCGCGGATCGTGATCGGCGTGCCCTCTGAGATTACGCAGGTGGAAAAGCGGGCGGTCGAAGACTCGGCCTACCGCGCCAAGGCCAGCGAAGTCTACCTCGTGGAACAGGCCATGGTGGCGGCGATCGGCGCTGGGTTGCCCATCACTGAGCCGGGCGGCAACATGGTGGTCGACATCGGCGGCGGGACAACGGATATTGCCGTCATCTCGCTCTCGGGCATCGTCTATTCGCGCTCCGTGCGCATGGCCGGCAACCAGATGGACGAGGCCATTACCAACTACCTGAAGCGCAAATACAATCTGCTGATCGGCGAGCGGACTGCCGAGGCGATCAAGATTGAAATAGGGTCGGCCTTCCCGCTCGATAAGCCGCTGAGTATCGAGATCAAGGGACGCAACCTGATCGAGGGCGTTCCCAAGAGCATCACCATCGACGACAGCGAGATTCGCGAGGCGCTGGGCGAGTGCATCGCCGTGATCATGAATGCGATTCGCGTGGCTCTGGAACGTACGCCGCCCGAACTGTCTGCCGATATTTCTGATCGCGGCATCGTGCTCACCGGCGGCGGCGCGCTCATCAAAAATCTCGACAAGCGCATCCGCGAGGAGACCGGGCTGCCCGTTTCGGTGGCCGACGATCCGCTGGCCTCGGTGGTGCTGGGAACGGGGAAGATGCTCTCCGACTTCCGCCTCCTGCGCAAGATCAAAATCGATTGAGCAGCACCTGCGGTGCGGCCAGACGCTCGCTATTCGCTCGCAGTAGATTCGTGGTTTCTCAGGTTGGTAATTCCTGGGAAACTACTGCGATCTCTAGAACACTGCGAATTCTCATCCCCGATGGGAAACTGGAGACGGCTCGGGTATGGGCTGCCTCTTCTGCACCATGCGCAGGATGCAGTAGCCTGCAACGGCTGCGGCGAGATGCTTGAGCGTGTGGCCGCTGACCACGTGCAACGCCGCGAAGATCGGCTTGTCGAAATATTCCAGTGCCTTGGCCAGAGCATAGAAAACCACGACAAAACCAAGATCGCTGGTGCGTGTGTAGCGTGGCGGGAAGAGCAGCGCCAGCAGGATGACCATCGCCGAATAAGCCTGCACGGCTGCGTAGAAGCGCAAATCTCCCGCGCCGTGCACCTCGCTCCAATTCCATTGCAAGACGCTTCCCAATCCAACTATCAAGAGAATCGGCAGCAGCGAAAGGCCGAGCCTGAGATTGATGCGCTCCATGATAACTGCCGCAACCATCGACATGAATGTGATGGTCATGGGCAGACGATCCCACACGAGCGTTGCGTTGTTGGGATTGAGGTGGTACCAGGAGGAGCCGAAGGCGGTCAGCAGCAATCCGATGAAGACGAATAAATAGGGCCATTGTTCGCGCGGGTCAACGAAACGCTCGACCGCCAGATTGGACTTTGACCGGCGCAGGAACGCCAGGCCCCAAATGCCGATCACGGCGAAGGGAAGGTTGGAGGCGACATCGCCAAAGTTAGGAATGCCAAGAAGGCTGCGCCGGTCCGCGAATTGGTGATACGACAGCGGCTGCGGAATTCGTGGCAGAAAGCAACAGATCGCGGCGACGACCAGCGTAAGAAGGACGAGTAGCCATAGACTTGCTTTACGAGAGATCAAGCGCTTTCCTCGTGGAGGGCTATTGATCTGGAAGCATAGCAGATTCGTTCCGGGGCTAAGCAGGCGACCGTCAGTATACTGGAACTACTCTTGCGTTCCGCATAGCCCTTCTCCGCCGCATGAGTATTGGCCATGGAATCGTTCTTCGTTCGTTATCGGAATCTCGTGGTGCTGCTGGCTGTTCTGCTGGCGCAGATCATAGGGTTGGCCATGCAGGTGCGCCACACCGACAGCGGCCGCAACCTGATCGACACCAAGGATGGAGCGGGTGTGAGACTGCTTCGGCTGTGGGCCGACTCCGTGGTCACTCCGCCGGAGCGGCTCTTCCACGGCTCGAAGCTGGGTATGTTGAGCCTGTGGGACAACTACATTGCCCTGCGCCACACCCGCGAGCAGAATCAGGAGTTGCAGAAGACTGTCGACCGGCTTCGCCTGGAGCAGGCCGCTCTGCTCGAAGATGCCAAGCAGGGCCAGCGGCTGCAAGCGCTGGAGGACTTCCAGCAGAAGTACATCTACAAGACGCTGGCCGCGCAGGCGATCGGCTCCAGCGGCAGCGATCAATCGCGCCTCTTCACGATCGACAAGGGCGCCAACTACAAGCTTGAGCGCGACATGGCGGTGATTACCGCCGACGGCATCGTGGGCAAGGTGCGCGAGGTCTTTCCGCGCACCGCGCAGGTGCTGGCCATCAACGACCAGAGCAGCGGCGCGGGCGTGATTCTTGAGACGACGCGGACGCGCGGGATTCTGCGCGGCAGCGCCACAGGCAAGCCGCAGATCGTGGGCATCCTGGCCGACCAGCGCATTCTGCCCGGAGAAAAGGTTCTCACCGCCGGCGGCGATCAGATCTTTCCCCGCGGCCTGCCGGTGGGTGTGGTTGAGAAGGTGATTCCGGACCCCGAGCGCGACTCCTTCATCGACGTGATCGTGAAGCCGGCGGCCCATCTTGACCGGCTGGATGAGGTACTGGTCATCACCTCCACCGAGCCGCGTTTTTCTCCCGACCAGCAACAGGACCTGGCCACCAGCGAAGCCCTGAAGGGCGCGGAGGCGGCTGCCATCAAAGAGCAGCAGAAGGCATCGCAGATTATGGCGGAAAGACTGCCTGGATTGACCGATCCCAATGCGCCGCAGGCGAATCAGGCAGGCACTCCGGCGCCGGGAACAGCGGCCGCACCCGGACAGAATCCGGCAACACCCGCCACGCCGCCGGTGCCCAAACTGCTGCCCGCCAAGCATCCTGACCGCTATACGCAAGGGCCGGCAACAACCCCGTTGCCAGAGCCCGACGACGCCGCGCCTGACGGCCATGAAAGCCAGCCTGCCGCCGCGCCAGAATCGAAACCGCCAGCCAAACCAGCGTCGAAGCCGCCAGCCAAGCCGCAATCCAAGCCTGAATCAAAGCCAGTGCAGACGCCAGATTCCGTCCCACCCCATTTAGGGAGGGACCGATAGACATGGCCATTCTGGGTTCCGACTTCCGCCGCGATCTGGGGACTCGCAGCTATCCGATGCTGGTGTATGTTCTGACGCCGCTTGTGGCGCTGGTGCTGCAGGCATGGCTGCCGCGCCTGCTGGGAGGCTATGCATGGTTTGACCTGCCGCTGGTGGTCACGGTCTACTTTGCGCTGGTGCGCCGCGACCCGATCCAGGGAACGCTGATGGGCTGCGGGCTGGGCCTTTTTGAGGATGCCCTGACGCATCACGCGATTGGCGTAAACGGCGTGGCCAAGACGGTGGTTGGATTTCTCTCGGGGTCTGTGGGAGTGCGCATCGATGTGGAGAACATCACCATACGCCTGATGCTCACCTTTGCTCTTTCGCTCCTGTCGAGCGCGATTTACCTCTTCATCTACCGCATTCTGCTGGGCCTCGATCTGGAGTGGAGCTGGCTGGCTGAGCTGATGAAGGCAGTGGGCAACACCGTGATCGCTCTGGTGCTCTTCCACCTGCTCGACCGTCTACAACTTAGGGACTGAGGGAATAGGGCTCGGGGATCGGGCTGCGTCATCCGGTGAAGGTGCGATGAATTTCGGCAATACCGCTGGAATAGCGGTAGATTAGGTCTTAGACAGTATGTATTCGAGCAATGCCACGCGCGGTGAAAAAATCCCCACCCTCAAGCTGACGGTGGTGCAGTACGGCATTCTGCTGATGATGCTTGCCCTGGCGGCCGGACTGTGGCGGCTGCAGGTGCTGGGCGCTGAGAACTTCCGCCTGCTCGCCGAGCAGAACCGCATTCGCAAGGAACCGGTGATGGCGGGACGCGGCAAGCTCTTTGACCGCGAAAACCGGCTGATCGTGGACAACTACCCATCCGTCTCCTGCTTTCTGGTTCGCGAGCAGAACCGCAACGTGGACGCCGACCTGCCGCTAATCGCGCGCGGCCTCAACCTGGATCTTGAGCAGTTGCGCGCCACCCTGCGCCACTACCGAGCCGCGCCCGGTTACCAGCCCATCCCCATCAAGCTCGACGTGACCGCCGACGAAACTGCATTTATCGAGGCGCACCGCAACGAGCTGCCCGAGTTGGAGACCATTGACGAAGAGCGCAGGCTGTATCCGCGCGATGGCTTTGCGGCTCACTTGATTGGCTATGTCGGCGAGGTCAGCGAGGACGATCTGAACAATCCGCGCTATGCGGCCTACGCGCCAGGGGACGTGGTGGGCAAAGCGGGAGTCGAAGAGACCTACGATCAGTTGCTGCGCGGCCAGGACGGGTCTCGCGACGTGATCGTAGACAGCCATGGCCGCGAGGTCGGCTACCTGGGACTTCAGCACGCCATCCCAGGTCAGGATTTGAAGCTGACGATCGACATCGACTTGCAGCGTACGGCGGAGCTGGCGCTGGGTGACGCCAACGGCGCGGTGATTGCGATGGACCCCCGCAACGGCGAGATTCTGGCCCTGGTCTCGCACCCCAGTTACGATCCCAACGCCTTCGCTGTCCGCATCAACCGCAAGGACTGGAATGAGCTCATTACCAACCCCAACCATCCGCTGATGAACAAGGCCATCCAGGACCAGCTCGCTCCCGGATCGACCTTCAAGATCATCATGTCCGCGGCGGGCCTGCAAGAGGGCGTGGCTCAGGATATGCACGTGAACTGCGTGGGGGGAGGAACATTTTACGGGCGCTTCTTCCACTGCGACAAGCACCACGGTGTGCTGAATATCAGCCAGGCCATTCCGCTCTCCTGCGACACTTTCTTTTACACGCTGGCCCAAAAGCTTGGTATCGATACGATTGCGAAATATGCGACCAACTTCGGTCTCGGACAGAAGACCGGTATCGACCTGCCCAACGAGATGGCCGGCGTCATGCCTTCGACGCAGTGGGAGATGAAGAACTTCCACCAGAGGTATTACCCCGGCAACACGATCTCAGTGGGCATCGGGCAGGGCGAGACGCAGGTGACGCCCATTCAATTGGCGCGCGCCCTGGGCGGCATAGCATCGGGTGGACATTTTGTACGTCCGCATGTGGTGATGCCGGACCAGAATATTCCAGCCGACTTCCGCCAGGCCATCGAGGACAGCTTCCCTGGCTCAGGGGACAAGGAATTTCCTCTCAATCCCGACACTTGGACCATCATCACCGACGGCATGGCTGCCGCAACTACGACCGGCACCGCAGCGGCCTCGCATATCGAGGGCGTCGACTTCGCAGGCAAAACCGGCACTGCCCAGGTGGTGGGCGGCGGCGACACCCATACCAAGGGCGGAGCCAAGACGCCCAATTCCTGGTTTGTAGGCATGGTTCCGCGGCGCAACCCAGAGATTGTGATTGCCGTGCTGCAGGAGCATGGCGACTGGGGATCGCTCTCAGCCCATATCGCCGCGCAGATGGTTGTCACCTATGTGAACAAGAAGCGCAGGGCGGACAAGAACGTCGTCGAACAGGCCAGCCTCGGAAGACCAGTTGAAATGGGAGCGGTCTGGTCCGATCCAGCGCCGGCTGGACCCAATCGTTCCAATGTGCCAGAGAAGCAATCCGTCCTCCACGCCGGACACTTCATGGTCGATCCTGGTCCGTTTGAGGCAGCCAGGTCTCTGGCCAGCAGCCAGCCTGCTCTGCCGGCCTGGCTCTTCGCCTCACCCCTTCGCTTCAAGGAAGGCCGGCCCTGATGCGGCGCTTCATGAGCTTTCGGGAATTTGACTGGACGCTGCTGGGAATGGTGCTTATTCTCTGCACCATCTCGGTGCTTGAGATCTACTCGGCAACGCTGCATACCAAGTACGCGGGCTTTCACACCAAGCAGCTTTTTTATATCGCCGGCGGATTGGTGGCCATCTTCCTCTTCTCAAAGATCGACTACCACCGGCTGCTGGACTGGGCTCCCTGGGCCTATGGGGTCAGCCTGCTGGCGCTGGTAGCCGTGAAGCTGGTCGGTACCAAAGTCCTCGGAGCAAGGCGCTGGATCAAGCTTGGCCCCATTCACTTTCAGCCCTCAGAGTGGGTCAAGTTGATTCTGATTCTGGCCGTGGCCCGCTACTTTGCCAATCTGGGCGGGCGCAGCCTCACTTGGAAGGACATTTTCAAGGCTTTTGTGCTGGTCGGAGTTCCCATGATGCTGGTTTTGATCCAGCCCGACCTGGGGACCGCGCTCACCTACACGCCGATCCTGGTCGCCGGCCTTTTTCTGGGAGGCATTAATATCCGTCAGGCTTTGATTCTATTGACCTGCGGGAGTGTATTTATCGTCGGCGCCTGGAGCAGCGGCAAGGTGCTCAAGCCCTACCAGAAGGCGCGGCTGACCAGCTTCATCAACCCTGACAACGACCCGAAGGGCACCGGCTACCAGCTTCTGCAATCGAAGATCGCTGTCGGTTCCGGGGGCGTGTGGGGCAAGGGCGCCACCAAGGGAACTCAGACCCAGGGCGATTTCCTTCCCATTCCCCATGCGGACTTCATCTTTGCCGCATTCGGCGAGGAACACGGATTCGTGGGCGCGATTTTTGTCCTGCTGCTATACTTTTTCATATTGATGCGTTTGATTCAAAACGCTCAAACAGCCGCAGACCTGTCCGGCTCCTTGATTATTATGGGGGTAGTGGCTGTGTTGACCTTTCAGATTGCGGTCAACGTCGGTATGGTCATCGGGTTGATGCCCGTCACCGGAATCCCTTTACCGTTAATGAGTTACGGAGGATCTTCGGTACTGTTTACGTTCTTGGCGCTGGGTGCGGCGATGAATGTCCGTATGCGCCGGTTCGTCAACTGAACGGACTCGCAAGTTACACCTCTTGCGTTTCTCCGGAAGATTCCGGTCCGCAAGAGCCAAGATTTTTTGAAGTATTTCGCCGGCAGGTCCCGATGGACCGCACGCCCGGCAGGACAAGGGTTCATGAGCACGCAGAGACGGGAAAACCGCTCCACCCCAGCGACGAAGACCTGTCGCCGAGGACCTCGGAGTAGTTGGCAGCGTATAAGTTGCACGGGACGCGCAGGAGTTTTGGGGATGCCTTGCGCATGCCCGATCGCGCGGCACGACCGTGCAGATGCCACGGTTGGAACGGCCCCGCCGGGAGTTCTGATTTGCAATCCCAGCGATCGAGATCGATCGCCGGGTTCCCCGGCAAGGTTGGCCACAATCTCTCTGCAATCGGGTTTCCGTATCGTACAGCTAGTTTTGCCAGAACTTCGCCATGGCTCACCGCCTCTCTGGGCCGGCCTCGGCGAGGAAACGGGCACACCAGCGAACCACGGATCATCCCTTCCGCACATACCCTATCCTTCCGGTCATGCCCGTCTTCATCGAACCTTGCCTCAGGTCCCGGCAGGCAGACGCCGCTGGGCGGAAAGGTACGATGGCAAAGGAAATATGCATCTCCAGCACGCCGCATGAGACGCGGCTGGCAATCCTGGAAGACGATCAACTCGCGGAAATCTATTACGAACGCGAAAACGAGTACACACTGGCAGGGTCGATCTACAACGGACGCGTCACTCGCGTTCTGCCCGGCATGCAGTCGGCCTTTGTAGACGTTGGCCTGGAGCGCGACGCCTTCCTCTATGTAACTGACTTCCTTGAACTCGAAGACCCGGAAGAGACGGACGAGCTGGAAAAAGCCGCGGCCAGCGGCAGCAACCTGCCTCCGCGTGAGGTCAGGCATGGCGATGCCGCTGAGAGTCGCGGCGGCGGACGCCCAGCCCAGAGATCAGATCAGCGACCGCAAGAGGCGCGGCCGGCACAGGAGCGCCCAGCAGCCCCCGGCAAGCCCTTCCCTGAGAAGCCTGTGAAAGGCCGAATCCTGATTGAGTCCGATCCCGAGCCAGGCGAGGCCGTCGTTCCCGAACCCGCCTTCGCTTCAGAGGCTGCGGGGGACGGGCAAGAGGACTCTGGCGCGCCTGGCGCCAAGCGCTGGCGCGGACGCCGCCGCCGCCGGGGTGGCCGTGGCGGGCAAGGCTCACCCGATGGGGGTCAGCCGCAAGGCAGTTCAGCTCCCGACGAGTCATTTGTGGAAGAGAGCACCGAAGCGGAACCGCAGTTTGCAATCGAAATTCAAGCCGCCGGGATCCCTGCGGACAGGTCTTCGTCGCAGAGGAGCGAATCCGCCGAGCCCGCGCCTCGCCTTGAGCGCGCACCAGCAGCTTCATCGACCCCGTTTGTCATGCCCGGCGAGTCGCTTTCAAAGTACGGCGGCGCACCGGTAGAGGGTGCAACAGAAGAGGATGTGGCTCAGGCTGCTGTTCCTGCCCGGCCGGCCAGCACCTTCAAGCCCGCGACCATGATTCAGTCGCCCATCGAGTGGGATGGCAGCGGCCTGTTACCTGGCGAATCGCTCTCAAAGCACCGCAGCCGCCCGAGCGAACCCGAGGCCGAAGAACAGGCGAAGCCTTTATCGGAGGCAGTTGTCGACCCGCAGAGCGCCTCCGACGATGCGCCGGTGGCCGGCAGTTCCGCCCCGGACGCAGTTGAGGAGCAGGAATTCTTCGAGGAGACGACGGTGGCCGAGCCGGAAGAGCTTGCAGCCGGCGAGTCCAATGAATCTGGCTACGAGACCATTGAGGAAGAACTTCTTCCCGAACCCTCGGAGGGTGACCTGTTTGACGAGGAGATGGTCGAGGAAGAGCTGACCCCAGAGACAGCCGAGGCTGCACCGGAGCCAACCCCAGTTGAACCCGCCCCGCAGATTGCCGCTGCTGCCAGCACAGACGACTACGCCGTCGAGCCGGTGATCGACCAGCCCTCGGCCGAGGATCCGGTTGCATCCCCGATGACACGGCAGGACGAAGTGCTTCCCGAGGGCGCGCACGACGAGCCGTCCCATCCAGAGCCATTACCAGCCGAAGCCGCCGAGCCTGAAGCTGATGCAGCCGCTTCGCACAACGTGGACCCCAAGCCTCCAGCCGGTTTCAGGCTCTTTGGCCTGGGCAAGAAGAAAGTCGAAGAGGCCGCGAAGCCGGAAGCCAAGCCCGCCGCAGCCGCCACGGCTTCGTCTTATGCGCCCGGCAGCGGCCTTATTGTGGAAGAGACCATCGAGGAGGAAGAGTTCGACGCTCCCCGTCACTCTCACGTCGCCAAGGGTGGAGATCATGACCTGGACGATTTTGAAGAGGAGACGCTGCCCACGCAGATTCGCTCCGGCGACCTGGGTGAGATGTTCCAGGAGGCCCACCTCGACCACAAAATCCAGTTGAACTTCGACGACAAGAACGGCGATGAGGATGATCTCGACGAAGAAGAGGAACCCTCAGCCGATGGCCAGCCCTCTGCCGGAACAGCCGGTCAGCAGCGCCGCGATCGCACAGCCCGCGGACGCCGCGGACGTGGCGCCCCGGCCGCGCCGCCCACGCAAGGCAACCGAGGACGCGGTCCCTCGCGGCGGTCGATGCAGATGTCCGACCTGCCGATCATCAGTGATTTGTTGAAGCCGGGCCAGGAGATCCTGGTCCAGATCGCCAAAGAGCCCATCGCCAAAAAGGGCGCGCGCATCACGTCGCACATAGCACTGCCGGGCCGCTTTTTGGTCTTCATGCCGACGGTGAACCATATCGGCGTCAGCCGCAAGATTGCCTCCGACGAAGAGCGCCAGCGCCTGAAGCGGATACTGGTGCACGAACGCGGCGAGGCCTCCGGCGGAATCATCGTGCGCACCGCCGCCGAGGGCGCATCAGAGGAGGAACTTCGCAACGATCTGCGCTTCCTGCTCAATCACTGGGCCGACATCAAAAAGCGCTCCGACGAATCCAGTTCCCCAGCCCTCATCCATCACGACGTCGGGCTGATCGACCGCATCCTGCGCGACCAGGTGAGCAGCAACTTTTCCAGTATCTGGGTCGATACGGAGGCCGACTACGAACGCATCGTTCGCCTCCTCAACCGCTTCTCGCCCTCTCTGGTTCGACGCGTCAAGCTCTATACCAAAGAGACGCCGCTCTTCGAGCACTTCGGCATTCAGGATGAAATCGCCAAGGCGCTGCGATCCAAGGTGTGGCTCAAGTCGGGCGGCTCGATTGTCATCAACCAGACAGAAGCCCTGGTGGCTATCGACATCAATACCGGAAAATATGTCGGCAAGTCGGCGCGCCTTGAAGACACCATCGTCAAGACCAACCTCGACGCGGTGCCGGAGATCGTTCGCCAGATCCGGCTGCGCGATCTTGGCGGAATTATCGTCATCGACTTCATCGACATGGACGACCGCAAGAACCGTTACAAGGTCATGGCCGCCCTTGAAGAAGCTCTCAAATCAGACCGTGCCCCAACCAAGGTTTTGCAGTTCAATGATTTCGGCCTGGTCGCAATCACCCGCAAGCGTGTCAAACAATCTCTGGAACGGACGCTCTCGGTTCCTTGCCCCACCTGCCAGGCTACCGGCATGGTCAAGAGCCCGACGACGGTCTGCAACGAGATCTACACCGAGTTGCGCAAGATGAAGAAACACTTCGAGGGCGCCGACGTGCTGCTGCGCGTCAACCCCGAGACCGTCAAGGTGCTCAAGGCCAACAACGGAAGCTGGCTCGTCGAGTTTGAGGAGTTGGTCGGCAAAAACATACTCGTCAAGAGTGACGCCACGCTGCATCCCGAGCAGTTCGATATTCAGGGATAGCGAATTGCGCGGATTGCCTGAGGGTATGGGTGCCCCACCCTCGCCGCGTCTTTGTTTTTGCGGCTAGGGTGGGATACCACAACCAGAACCGGCGTGTCTACGAAGCGGAGAGGATTGCCACCTCGTGGAGCATGGAGGCATTGTGAGCGCCGGATGGTAATTGGCTGAACTTGTCGAAGAGATAACTGTCGAAGACGACTCTCGGAATGTGGTCCATCGGTATCTCGTTCTTATCCGTGCATGCACTCCAGATCAGGCTTATGAGAAAGCCAATAAACTGGGCGGGGATGGAGAGACTTCCTATGCTAATCCCTCTGGCAAAACGGTAAAGATAAAGTTTCGAGGCCTTTCCCAATTAGATGAAGTCTATGAAGAGATCGAGGACGGGGCAGAGATCCTGTTTCATTCCAAGGTAGGAGCATCCGAGAAAAAGCTGCGGTCCCTGGTGACGCCACGAGAACATTTGCATGCCTTTCTTTCGCACAAACAAGCAGAGGGACCGGATTATTCTTCAGGCGAAATTGTAGCCTTGCTTGAGAGAGAATATGGCATCAAACGGGTCTCTGCCGACTCTTCCTCAATGGCGTAGCGACTACTGGACATCAGTCCCCATCGTCGAACTCACCTCATCGGATCACATGAATCGGTACACCCACCTTGAGGTTTTTCCAAAGCTGTTCGGTGGTATAGACCGGGGCCTTGAGCGCAATCGCCAGCGCCAGACAGGATCGATCTCCGAGTGACAGTCCGTATTTCTCCGTTGCTGTAATCAAATCGCCGGTGACCTTCGCTTGATCGCTGGTAAATGGCTCTTCCGCTTGGACGAGCGATAGAATTTCATCCCAGGCTTCCTCGGGATCGTGCCCCTTCTTGACGAGCTTGGACTGCACCTCGGCGAGATTCACCGTGCTGACAACGGCATGATCGAGGATTTCTTTCGTCAGTTTCTCTGCGCCACCTTCCCCTTGAAGATAAGCGAGAATGGCGGAGGCATCAAAAACGACCTCATTCATACTTGGCAGCCTCGCGCCGTTCCGCGTTCAACTCATCGGCAAGCGAGACTCCCGGCGGGACATGTAGCCGAATCCATTCCCGGGCACGACGAAGACGGCTTTCCCTCGTTGCGATGCGTAGTTCTCCGTCCACCACGCGCAAGATGAGCACATCGCCGTCCGCGATCCCCAACGCTTCGCGCATCGCCACCGGTATCACCAGACGCCCTTTCGCCCCAATCCGCGTCCGGACCCGATGATCCTCTACAAACTTGGGGCGCTCCCAAACGACCTCTGGCTCTTTAAGTTCCAAAACTCCCATAAACGCCACCCCTCTTCAGTAGTGGCACAAGTATACGATAGTGACACATAATTCACAAGTGGGAAGAATATGCAGTTTTCCACCATGATCGTTTGTAGATCCGCAACCTCTGGCGCAAATCCGTGTCTAACTCATCGCCAGGGAGCACTGCGCGCATCCCAGACACGAGAAAAGACAATTCGATCATGGAGGTTCCGGCATGAATTCCCCTCATTCAATGTTGCCGATCCGGCGTTTTCTGATCCTTTGTGGCTTGGCGGGCTTTGCGGTTGGCTTCGCAAATGCCCAGTCCTCAGCTTCCCCCAATTCATCCAGCTCCAGCCTTTTCATGGCTGGCAAATCAAGTTCCAACGAGTTTCATCTTGACTTCGGGGGCGGCTCCGGCAGCGGCGCAGCGACCTATTCGTCTTCTGCGCTGCCGGCAGAGCCTGCGGCCTCCGGCTCTGGCATGGGCGCGGGCGGCGCGGCTCAGGAGCCCACTGGCGGAAGGCACAAGCTATTCAAAGGCCTCGCTCTCGATCTTGGCGCGGGCTTCAACGCTCCCATTGGTAACGACACCTCGACTGGCGGGGGCGGTCCCTTCATCACCTGGGGCGGAAACCTCACCGCAGGCGCGGGGCTGCGCTTTTCCCCACGCGTCTCCCTGCTGGGTGAGTTCCAGTTCATCGACAACAAACTCCCCGGCGCGTTGATTTATGAGGCGGGGGCTCAAACCGGGAATACGCATATTGTCTCGATTACCGCCGATCCCGTCATCGATCTGTTTCCCAAATCGACCAACAGCGTCTACGTGACCGGCGGGGGTGGCTACTATCACAAGTCCACCAATTTTAACGTCGTAGAGTGTTGCGACATCTACGGCTACGGGGTGCCCATCACCATCGACTCATTCTCATCGAACCAGGCCGGTGGCAGCTTTGGCCTCGGCTATACGCGGCGGCTGGGCGGCGTTTATGGCGACGGCAAGATGAAACTCTTCGGCGAGGCGCGCTACCTTTACATCAATACTCCTTCGATCACCGAAACGAATGGCCTGGGGAAAACCGAGCTGATTCCGGTGACTCTGGGCGTGCGCTGGTAGTTGGCCGACCCGCTGAGAGAGTCGTTGCAGAGCTTGAAAGGTAAGAGAGCCCTACAGAATCCCCAGCACGCGTAATCTCATCAGCCCGCCCGCCAGCACACCGATGGGCGATACAGCTACCAGCGCGAGTTGGTACCAGATGGGCTGTTTTCCGCGCAGTTGAAGTGCGCTCAGCGCTGCCAGTGCCAGCACAATCAGAGCCAGCGCCAGCACGTGGATCAGAGGATTAGCGGCCGCTTCCCATGCGGTCACGTAGCCTCCGGCAGCGGCGGCCAGGAAGGCAAAGCCCAGGTTGACGACGACGTAATCGGCGGGCAGTTTGACCACGGTGTCAGACCAGCTCGGGACCGTGCGCTTGAGCAGCGCCGTCATCGCGATCACCAGCACCGCCATCACCGCAAAACCGGACGCGAGCGCAAGAAATGCATGAAGAATTACCACGGCCTGCGCTCCGCTTCCGGCTGCGCTCCCACCTCTCCACGTTCGATGCGCTCAAGAAAGGCCCGTGCAAGCTTCCGTTCGCCCGGATGGCTCTCGCCGTGAATCGAGCAGAGATCGAGGAACTCGTCACAGAGCGCGTTCCGTTCCTCGTTCTGGGCAAAAGCGCTTTGCAAGGCAAGAGCCAGCTCGCGTAGCCGAGCAGCCTCAGGCCAGGCGTTTCCCTCTTCCTCGTTCAAGAGTTCTACGTCGGAAAACAGCCCGCGCCGGCCGCGGGCACACTCATCCAGGCAGGCCATCAGTTGCTCGCAGAAGACCTGCGCCAGCGTCTCCAATTGACCGGGCTCGGCCTCGTCTTGACCAGGCTCCGCTTCATCGCGTGGGTCCATGACTTTCCTCGTTCCGATTGTCAAAGGGAAAACCATCCCTGCAACCAGCCTCATGGACGGTGCGGCTGCTGTCAAGCGACCAGCAGCGGCATTGCAGATGAGTTCGGCTCGGAAGCCATATCAGAAGCGACGACTTTCTTCTCGTCCGCGTCCAGCCGTTTGCGGAATTCGGCCGCCGGCGCCGGACGCCCGAAGAGCCAGCCCTGAACAAGCATGGAATCGTCCCCTTCTGAGAAATAGCCGGCCTGCTCTTCCGTCTCCACCCCTTCAGCAATCACCCGCAGATTCAGGGCGGAGGCCAAAGCCAGGATGTTGGGAAGGATGGCCATCGTGACTGCCTCGGTACCGATGGCCTGGGTAAAGGCTCTATCGATCTTGATGGCGTCGACAGATAGCTCATGCAGATAAGCCAGGCTCGAGTAGCCGGTGCCGAAGTCGTCGATATGAACGCTATGGCCTTTTTGACGCAAGCGGCAGATCGCCTCGATTGCCACATCGCGCCTCACCGTCGAGCCTTCGGTGATCTCGATCGCCAGGCTGCGCGCGGGTACCCCCGCTCGCTTGAGGGAACTTTCAAGCATGGGCAGAAACTCAGGGTCGCTCAGATCGGCGGCGGCCACGTTGATGCTGAGTCGAAACTCTGGACGATCGCGCAAGGTCGTTCCGAGATCCCGCAGAACGTGCCGAAGCACGAGCTTTGTGATCGCTCCCACAAATCCGTTTTGCTCGGCGACTTTGACAAAAACATCCGGGCCAACTGCTTTGCCCTCCTCATTGGTCCAGCGCGCCAGGGCCTCCGCTCCCACGATGCGCCGGCTCGCCAGGTGAATGATCGGCTGATAGAAGACCTCGAGCCTGTCTCTGGAGATGGCCCGGCGGAGCTGCTGCTCGATGCACTTGTTGCGGCGGTAGAGGAAAGAAAGGACAACACCGCAGAAGCCCGAGAGCAAACCGCACAGGGCAATGCCTCCGTCAAACCTGGTCCGATTGGCTTGGACGACCTCGGGAATCGATGTAAACGCAGTGATGCAGCTGAAAAACCGGATGGAGCATCGGGTAGCGTACACGCTGTCGCCCGCGCGGACGACGCCCTCCGTGGTCAGAACCGGCATACTGGCGGCGGAGAGTTCGCCAAGCAGCCGGCCGGCCTTTTGAGTCGGCGCATCAGTCACCGTCTCGGAGTAGTGCATGGGGAACGGTTCCAGGTGCATGCGGGTGTAGGGAGTGAAGACGACGAACGAGTCGCCCAGCCTCAGCGTGACCACCGTCAAGTTGCTGTTCTGGTAGGGGCCCAGGTTCTTGTAGATCTCGGTTCCGTCCTGCTGAGTGAAATCCGGCACCGACTGCGCCTGGGGATGCTCCAACCGGCCCAAGGCAGCCGAGCACTCGACACTCCCATCGCGCATGCGTCCAGCATCTTTCAGGAAATCCGACTCGAAGATCAGATTGCGAAAGTAGCCGATCTCGGCGGCAGAGCAAGGCGGGTGGCCTGAGGCTCCCACAGCGGCCAGCACAGTCCTCAACTCGGCCGAGGATGCTTCGCCGTCCGCCATGATGCGGCTGGCGTAGTCTTCGAGTCTGATCTCCGTCACCCGCAGTGTGAAGGCGCGAACCAATAGAAAGCCCGCCATAGAACCAACCGCGATAGCGATCGCTGCGACGATCAGGGTGAGCTGAATCCGCTTCTTCAGAGTTTGCATCATGAAATAGGGCCGAGACTCTTCCTCTGCCGGATGACTTTGGAGCGCAGGGTATTTGGATGCGTTTGATTATCTATATCGGTAAAGAATTCGAAGTCTCTAGGTCTTAATGTGAGAATTCAAAGAATTCCGAATGTCAAGGTGGGTCCATGCAACCAGCCCCATGCGGCTGTCAAGCGACTTGAAGCGGTTGCGAGGATGCATCCTGCTCGGAAGCGTCTTCGAAGATAGCCGATTTCTTCCGGTCCAGTGAGAGCAGGCTGCGGAAGTCGCTCACTGGCACCGGACGCCCGAAGAGCCATCCCTGAGCAAGAATGGAGCTGTCCACGTCTGCAAAATAGCTGGCCTGCTGGCAGGTTTCAACACCTTCCACGATGACTTTAAGCTTGAGCACCGTGGCCATTGCCAGGATCTGCGGCAAGATGCCCACGGTCACCGCCTGGGTGCCGATTGCCTGGGTAAACGATCGGTCGATCTTGATGGTATCGATGGAAAGGTCGTGCAGATAAGCGAGGCTGGAGTAGCCTGTTCCAAAGTCGTCGACGTGCACGCTGTGTCCCCGCTGGCGCAGGCGCAGAATGGCCTCCCTGGCCACCTGTTTCCGCGCGGTGGAACTCTCTGTGATTTCGATGGCCAGGCTTTGTGCTGAAACCCCGGCCTGTCTAAGCGCAAAGTCGAGCATGGGCAAGAACTCGGGGTCGGCCAGGTCGGCGGCGGCTACGTTGATGCTCAGTCTGAAATCGGGGTGTTCTTTGAATACTTCGGCAAAATCGCGCAAGGCGTGTCGCACCACCAGACGGGTGAGTTCTCCCATAAAGCCGTGGCCCTCGGCAATGCCTACAAAGACATCCGGGCCTACCGCGAATCCCTCTTCGTCGGTCCAACGCGCGAGGGCCTCAGCCGCGACAATGCGTCTGCTCTCGAGATCCACGATCGGCTGATAGACCAGGCGCACTTTGTCTTTCGAAATCGCCCTGCGCAACTGCTGCTCGATGCTGCGATTGCGCCGGTAAAGCAAGCAGAACAACAGAGCGAAGAGGGCGCCGACGAGCCCGCCCAAAGCGGCGCCTACTGTTGTATGGACACGATCATTCGCCAATGCTTCCGCGACCGAGATATGCGTCGAAACACATCGGAAAGAGTGCTCGGAACAGCGGGTGACGTAGAGGCTGTCTCCAAGCCGAGCCTCACCGTTCCTGGTGTAAATCGATGCGCCTGCCTGGGCTCCGCTTCTGCTTTGGTCGCTCTGCGCGCCGGAAGAGCCGGTTGGAGTGTAGATGACGTGCGAATAGGCTGCTCCCTGGTTCTCCAGCAGGTTCGGAGCATACACGACATATGAATCGCCCAGTTCGACAAGCATTCCCCTCAAGTTGCCGACCCGAAAGGGAGGCAGGTTTCCGAAGATCCGGGCGCCATCCGGCTGGGTTAGATCTGGCTTGAACTGCTCAAGGGGCAAGTCGGCGCGGCTCATCGCCGCCGAGCAGGCAAGTGTTCCGCCGCGCATGTGCCCAGCGTCTCTCAGATACGTTGATCGAAAGATCAGCTTGCGGAAATATGCCAGTTCCTCGTCTGAACAGAAGGGGTAGCTCGATGCGTTCAAGGTTGCCAGCAGGGCGCGCGACTCTTCGCTGAATGCATCCCCCTGCACGACAAAGTAGGTTGCGTCCCGCGTGAGCCTGGCATCAGCCGCCTTGAGCGCCAGGGCGCGGCCCACCAGATATCCGGCTGCCGTTCCGGTGGCCGCAGTGATAGCGGTTGCGGCCAGAGTCAACATTACGCGCTGCTTGAGAGTGTGTTTCATTCAGTCGTTCAGTGTGAGTTCCAGAGCTGTGATGCTGATGACAATCTTTTCTACGAGAACCAAGGTTCATCTAGTATCGGCGTAATTTGAAAAGACTTCAGGGCAAAACCGCAGAATATTTGTCGGGATGCAGGGTGGCGAAGGCAAAGTATGCCTTCCCCGGTCGCGTGGGGTGGAGACAGAACAGGGCCGGCCGTTGCGGAATTGGGCTCGCAGGAGACTCTGAAGCGATGGTCGCCAGAGCCCGTGATGAACTTTCCCACCGGCGGCTCCTGGTGCCGATTCTCCCCAGTTCAAGGAGTGAGGAGCGACGAATACAGGGTATCTTCGAGTGTCGAGGGACGAAGAAATGGGAAAAATTGGCCCGAGCCCTTCGGCTTCCACCTCAGCGCGCGAGGTTCATCACAGGCTCTGAGGCTCAGAGCGCGCCCATGACCGCCTGTGCCTTCTTCTCGTCCTCGGCCAGCAGGTCTAGGAATGTCTCCGCCGGAACCGGGTAGCCGAAGAACCACCCCTGGGCGAGGATCGGCTGCGCCATGGAAGTGAAATAGTCGGCCTGAGGGGCGGTCTCGATTCCTTCCACGATCACCTCAAGCTTGAGCGTATCGGCCATGACCAGAATCTGTGGAAGAATGGCCACCGTCACCGCCTCGGTACCAATGGCCTTGGTAAACGACCTGTCGATCTTGATGGCGTCGATGTCAAGTTCGTGCAGGTAAGAGAGGCTCGAGTAGCCGGTTCCGAAGTCGTCAATGTGCACGCTGTGGCCCATTTCGTGCAACCGGCGAATGGTCTCGATAGCCACTTCGTGCCGTGCTGTGGAGCGCTCAGTAATCTCGATGGCGACACTTTGCGCCGGAACTCCGGCCCGCTGGAGCGCTCCCTCAAGATTGGGCAGAAACGCCGGGTCTCCCAGATCCCTCGGAGCCACGTTGATGCTCAGCCGAAAATCGGGATGGCTGCGGAGGGTCGCTCCCAAATCATTCATGCCATGGCGCACCGCCAGCCGGGTCAGGGCACCCACGAATCCGCAATCTTCAGCAAGCTTGACAAAGACCTCCGCGCCGATCTCAAAGCCCTCTTCGTCGGTCCAACGCGCCAGCGACTCCGCCCCCACGATCCGTTTTGTCGCCAGATCGACGATCGGCTGATAAACCATCTGCAGCCCGTCTTTCGTGATTGCCCGGCGGAGTTGCTGCTCCATGCTGCGGCGACGCCGGTAAGCGAGGGAGAAAAGAAAGCCGAATGGCGCGCCCACGATGCCGCCCAGGCCCATGCTGTATCTCAGCACCGAGTTTTCGCGCTGCATGACCTCAGGAATGGTGATGTGCGTCGTCATGCAGCTCAACTTGTCCGGGGTGCATCGAGTGAAATAGAGCGTCTCGCGCTTGCGAGCCAACCCCTCCGTGGTGAAGATGGCATCCTCGGGCTGGGGCGCCGTACTGAGCAACCTGGCAGGATGCGGGCTCATTGCGGGCTTTACCGTCATGATGAATGGCAAAGTGTTCGAATCCACACGCCTTCCCGCGCCGGAGTTGATCACCACATACAGATCCTTGAATTGGAGACCAAGCGTAGGCTGATCGCGAACCTGCAAGGGGCCGGCTGCCACATACACGTTGGTTCCGCCGGGCATGGAATACTGGAACTTCATCGCGGTGGCCGAGAGATCCGCAGAGGCCAGCGTCGCCGAGCAATCGATCTTCCCATCCCGCATCCGGCCGCCATCCCGCAGGTAGTCGGTCTGAAAAAGCAGCTTGCGAAAGTAGGCCAGCTCCGCCTCTGAGCAATAGGGATAGGGTGAAGAGCTCATCTTCTTCAGTGTGGCGTAGGTTTCTCTCAGGGTGGCGTTCTCTTCGGCGATCAGGCGATCCGCATCCTGCTTAAGCTGAGTTGCGGCCTGTATGAGGGCCAGGCCAGCGCCCACCAGGTAGCCTCCTTCGATGCCGCAGACCCAAGCCAGAGTCGTGGCAATTAGAGTCACCCGGACGCGCTTTTTTGCGGTTTTCATCTATACCTGGCCAAGATGCGCCTATCGAAGAGTAGCACTCAATAACATGATGCATTGTTACCGGCAAATCAAGTCTATTCGAATATCAATGGGAGGTCTCTAGAGGATCAAGGTTAAAATTCGACAGCGCGCGATTCCCATGGCAGGCGCAATCGGAGTCAGACCGCGCATTCCGAGGCGGTCGCCTTCTTCCGGTCCTCAGCCAGCAGGCGATGGAATTGCTCGGACGGAACCGGTCGCCCAAAGAGCCAGCCCTGCGCCAGGACCGGCTGGCTGTGGATAGCAAAATACTCGGCTTGCTGCTCGGTTTCGATCCCTTCGACGATCACGAGCAGATTGAGCGCCTGGGCCATCGCCAGGATTTGCGGAAGGATTGCGACGGTTACCGCCTCCGTGCCGATCGACTGGGTAAAGGACCTGTCTATCTTGATGGCATCCACCGAAAGATCGTGCAGGTAAGACAGGCTGGAATAGCCCGTGCCGAAGTCGTCGATGTGGATGCTGTGGCCGCGCCGCCGCAGTTGATGAATCGTCTCCACGGCCACCTTGTAGAGGGCAGTGGAACTCTCGGTGATTTCGATCGCCACGCTCTCCGCCGGAACCGACGCCCGATGCAGGGACTCGTCCAGCATGGGCAGGAATTTCGGATCGCTCAGGTCCGCGGCAGCCACGTTGACACTGAGGTGAAACTCCGGATTGGCGCGGAGCGTTTCTGCAAAGTCGCGCAGGACGTGGCGCACCACCAGCCGGGTGATCTCACCCACAAATCCATGCTTCTCGGCGATTTTGATGAAAATATCCGGGCCGACCGCAAACCCTTCCTCGTCGGTCCAGCGCACGAGCGCCTCTGCCCCTGCAATGCGCCTGGTGGCCAGATCGATGATCGGCTGATAGGCCACACACAACCGGTCTTTGCGAATGGCTCGGCGAAGCTGATGTTCCATGCCGTGGTTGCGCCGGTAGACGATTGAACAGAAGAAGCCGAAGAAGGCGCCGGCCAGCCCGCCGAAAAGGACGAAGACTTTCAGTTCCCGACGGTTGACTTGAAGTGCTTCAGGAACTGAAAGAGAAGCCGTGATGCAAATGTTATCGATACTGAGCGACGAACAGCGGGTTGAGTAGAGGGTATCCCCAATTCGGACGTCGTTTTTTCTGGTCGCTATCGGTTGTGTGAGTTGGGAGTTCTTTTCCGCCAAATCAGCAGATTCGCTCTGCGGGGCACTCATCACCGTGGTCTTCATGTGGGCAGCGGAGGGTTCCCGAAGGCTTTCGAAATAGGGATACAGGACCACATAGGAATCGCCCGCCTGCAGGGTAGTGACCGCGACATTCGGCAACCCGAAGAAGACTGGATCCCGGTATACTTTGACTCCGTCCGTCCCGATTCCTTCCGGCTTGGGCAACTCGGTGCTGGACGGATGCTCACGCCCAAGCGTTGTGGAACAGACGATCCTGTTGTCGCGGATGCGGCCGATCTCTTTCAGAAAGACGGAATGGTAAAGAAGGCCGTTGAGAAACCCTATATCTTCCTCGGAACAATAGGGATAACGCGAAACGTTCATCGCATCGAGCACGCTGTGGTCGTCGTGAGCATACATATCGCTCTCGGCGATAGAGCGTGATGCGTAGCGGTCCAACTCTCGTACTGTCAGGCTTAGTGTGAACTCCCGCCCAATCCAATAGCCGGCCAGCACGCCGCACACTGCCGCAAAGACGGTGGCGACAAGGGCCACAAAAGCGCGTATTTTGAGGCTTCGTTTCATTCAGAAAGGTCAGCATCCATTTCCAACCGCGAGGCCCGCTAAACCGCCTTCAGAGAAGGCAGTATGCCCGTTTATCGGCTAAAATGGCGACTCTCTTCAAGGTTTTCCACAACGATTCTGACCGTCCGCCGCGCCCGGCCTCCAAGGCTATTTCTTTCCCGCCGGCTGGGCAGGCTTGGCTTCCGACACCTCAAAAAACCCAATATGCAGTTCTGAAGCTGGCACAAAGTTCGTCAGGTGCACCTGAAAATGGTCCGCATCGAGCTTTTCGACCTTGCCGTTACATGCACAGCAGCAAGAACGATAGCGCGCAGAACGGTTTTCCGGTTCACAACGGAGACTATGGGGCATCACAGGGTACGAGTTGGACCGGCCCGTTCCCGAGGAGCGATTATCGATACGTCTTTTCCGACCGGATGACAATGGCTGAGATGGCCACGGTCCTAGCCTTGGTGTCAAGGGTGAAGATGACACGGTAGGCACCAACGCGTTTCCGGTATCGGCCCTTCCATTCCGGGCCTTTCAGTGGCCTTACATCTCCGGCCAGAGGATCGAATTCCATCTCGTCGATGGCGCGCTCGATGTGTTCTCGCCGGTCGCGGGGAAGCTTTTTCAGCTCCTTGATTGCCGACCAGGAAAGCTCAATGGTCCAGTTCATTCTTTACCGACCGCCAGGATTGGGTGCGCCCGGCTTTGATCTCCGCCTCGCCGCGGCGTACCTTGGCTGCTTCGCCTGCCAAGAGGGTGTCATCGCCAATATCGACCAGCCGTTTGGGGCGCATTTGAAGACGTCCGCCCTCGGCACTGACCTCGACAAAATCCCCGGCACGCAGCTTGAGGGCATCGAAGACGCGCTTGGGAATGACGACCTGCCGCCGTTGGCCGATCCGGCTCACTGCTGTAGACGCAACTGCATTTCCGCTAGGCATACTTTCAGCTTAGCGGAAAATCGGACAGTGTCAAGAATGGGATTCGTTAGGAAAGGCCAACTTTGCTCCTAATTTTGGTTCGCTTTTGCAGGGGATCTCTTGCGATGGCGGATGAAGATCGCCCCAAGTGAGAGCAATATTCCTCCGGCGATCAAGCCCACGAACGTTCCAGACACCCAGGGATGCGAAACAGGAACACTCTTCATCGCCGTAGTGTAGTCGGGCACGGACATAGGAGCGATCTCAAAAAAGCCAATGTGAAGTTCCGAGGCCGGGACGAAGTTGGTCAGATGGACCTGAAAATGATCTGTATCGAGTTTTTCTACATGTCTGTTGGCTGGAGAGCAGAAGCTGACGAGCGTCTTCCCGCCCTGCTCCGACACTGGGCGCTCGACAACGAGTGTGAAATCCGCGATAGGCCGCTGCCATGTGTTAGCAGTGGTGAGAATGAAGTCCACAAAACTCAATCCTGCGGCGGTGTCATAATCGTCACCGTTTGGATCATTCGCAACAGCCGGTCCATCTATTCCACGAAGAAAGGGCTGGTCCGGGCAAAAACTCGTGAATACACCAGAAAAATCTGAAACGGGCCTCTTGGTTTGATAGGTGGGCTGAAATGCGAGCTTAATAGCTCCGAGGCTTATCGAATTGAACCCGACTACGGGCACGTATTCGTGTCGAATATGGACAGTGGAATTGGCCGGGAAAGTCTGCCTCCAGTGGTACTGCAGATTTACGGTCCATTTGGCCCATGGATCGGGTGCAACGTCGAACAGTCCGGCCTTGACAAGTTGATCCTGTGCGCTCTTCGAGAGCCTGGAGAAATCAGGGAAACCAATCACCTCAGTGCCCTTTGAGTCCACCGTATCGACAAAATGGCCAAATGTAGGAATGTCGATCTGATTTGTCTTGAGAACGGAAGTAACATCCTTGCCCTTAAGTGTTGCTTTAGCCTCCGAGTCATAGCTGACAGGTTTATTGTTCACCCACAGCCTGAAGCTCTTGAATGACGACTCGTCGATCGAAGGGCCATCGATGGACTCGTTAACGTAGGGCGGGATGGGAAACGCCACTTCCGTGGTCACATCCTGGTCCGTGTCGTTGCGGAAGTCGTAGTCGACGATGACCTTCTTGTCGCTGATGCGGAGAACTTCCTTGGCCA
>Ga0181535_10002272_pt1 | contig 23818 bp, 21 predicted proteins | sample PEATcosm2014_Bin_44_FD_119774 | JGI IMG/M metagenome (GOLD analysis project Ga0181535, IMG submission 119774) | Peatland microbial communities from MTU Mesocosm Facility, Houghton, MI, USA - PEATcosm2014_Bin17_30_metaG | ecosystem: Environmental > Terrestrial > Soil > Wetlands > Peat | place...
ATCAAATACTAATCCAAGCGGTTTGTTATAATAGTATTTATACCGAATAAGTTGAGGAGAAAGAACCTATATGAGTAGTATTGACCAACAGTTTGTAGAATTTGTCGTAAAGTCACTTGTCAGCAAACCCGATGCCGTAAAGGTTGACCGACGGATAGATGAAAAAGGTGTTCTTCTAGAGTTAACGGTTGATCCGGAAGATCTAGGCCGAGTCATTGGCAAACGCGGCGCTACCGCTCAATCCATTCGAACATTACTGCGGGCTTTAGGCACTAAAAACGACGCCCGGTACAACTTAAAGATAATCGACAACGGTATGCCACCTCCACCGCGAGACCGGATGCCGCAAGATAACTATCTGCCAAGAAGTGATGATTCCAGTAGTTCAAGGCCTTCTGATGATAATTCCAGTGACACTGGTGACAATAACTATCCTCCAGAACCAGAACAAGAACCGGAAGTTGAAGTTAATCATCACGAAGAAGATGCCGAGCCGGAGTCTGAAGCAGAACCGGAGCACGGCAACGACCGCTTAGAGCGGACTCGTCAAGAGCTCAAAGATCTCGACGACCTCGACGTTTAAAATAGACTTTAGGTATTGCAGATCGATAAGCTATCGATTATAGTAAAGATTAGTCGATCAGACGGCTATTTTACAGATAATGTAAATATAAGCTCTACGCGAGCCAAATACGCTATAAAAAGCGTTATCTGGGAGCTTTATATGTGACAAAAAGGATCCCCCAAATGGGGTTCTTTTTGTTTGTGGTAAACTTATGGCAATGAAAATTCAGATTATCTCTTTATTCCCCGAAGTCATCACACCTTATTTAGGCGCCAGCATGCTATGGAAAGCTCAGGATAAAGGTATAGTCAGCTATGAGTTGATTAATCTGCGGGATTTTGGCTTAGGTACTCGGCGGCAGGTTGATGATACCCCATATGGCGGTGGTGACGGTATGCTATTAAAACCCGAACCTTTAGTAACGGCCATTGAACTGGCCAAGACCAAATCGCCTCAAGCTAAAGTAGTTTTACCGACTCCGAGGGGCAAAGTCTATAAACAATCTGATGCCAAACGTTTAGCAGCCGCCGGTCAAGATTTAATAATCGTCTGTGCGCATTATGAAGGTTATGATGAGCGGGTCACGAAATGGGTTGATGAGCTGTTTTGTATTGGCAACTATGTTTTAACGGGCGGAGAACTGCCGGCTTTGACTATTGTTGATAGCGTTGTGCGGCTTTTGCCTGGGGTATTGGGCGGTGAAGCCAGTGCGGTAATTGAATCATTTCAAGATGACGATCTGACGGTTGAGTTTCCTCAATATACCCGACCGGAAGCATTCCGCGGCTTGAAAGTCCCGGAAGTATTATTAAAGGGTCATCACGCTGAAATCGCCAAGTGGCGCGCCAGCCATAGTCAAAATCAGAATAATCAATCTTGAGCGCACTTAAACTCGAGGCTCTTGGTTAATAATTCGGCTTTGTAGAGTACTGCCAGTTATCTGATAATTAGGACTATACGTTAAATATTGGTTCATGGCGGCATCGATTTTACTATTGTCGACTGTCCACCGTCCGTTAACTTGAGTAATCTGACTGACACCGGTTACGGCGGCAATAATTTGCAGCTCTTCCCAGTTATTGGCGACAAACGGTGCTGGACCGTCCATTTTAATGGGGTTTAAAGAAGTAGCAAATTGTTTTTGGTTATAGAGCAGATTATAGATAACCTGCGAAAGTGTCCAAAAACCCATGGTTGAGGTGGTATTGGGCGAATCAGTTTCAAGCGCCCGGGCGATCATGAATTTTAACTGATCAGGATCATTACCGGGCTGAACAGATGACCCCCATGGCGAAGCTTGTAGCTCAGAAGTGCTAACCGGTACGCCTTCATTAGCGAGCTGCTGCCAGGGATTTTTATCACCAGCCAGTTGTTCGGTAATCTCAATGACCGTCGTGGTATCGGGTTGAATCTCTTCGGTTTCACCATTTATTTTTACCGGGATATCCGAAGGTGAAAACGGAGTTTGTTGATAGGAATCAAGCCCTAAGGTGACGTTACCCTTGCCATGGGCTTCTTTAATGGCGTCTAAAATAGTACTTCGAAAATTGAGCATTTCTTGAATAACCGACGAACTAGAAAATTTTTGCATCAACCTGATTAATTCAGATAGACTAGGAGCATTTTTAAAATCGACCGATCCGGCTAAATCGGCTGTACCCGACCAATTCACCATAAAGCTGGCGTTTGGTTGGTAAGATAGGACGATTTGAGCCATTTCTTTCTCAAACGACGGGCTCATGATCCATTGCTGGGGACCAGCATGATTTCGGGGTTCATTATCGAGTTCAAAATAATTAATCGTCGGATATGACTGAACGACCTGCAGCATGACTGTATCCAGCCATTCTTTAGCTTTTAGGATTAAATCGGGGTAGGGCATATTAGGGGTAATTTCGGCGCCGTTCGGCGGTAAGTTACCGGTTGGGATTAATGAAGTGTCCGGTTTGACTGATGATTCTGGGATAGTTGGGACATAAGATTCCGGCCAGCCGGGGCTTTTCAGAGGTCCGATCCCGAGTAAAACGCTCACCCCTTGGCCGGTGCTGGGATTTTTATAAGAAGACAGATAATCAAGATACGGCTGATAATAAGCCAAGCTGAAACTGCCGTCGGGCATCAGGGTATTTTGCCAGCGGATACCCAAACGAATTTGTTTAATACCCAGCTTTTCCACCTCAAATTTTAAGATATTCAGATTGACTTGTTGCTGAGCTTGACCTTCGACGGATTGAGAATAAACGATGGCGTTAACGTTACCCGGAAGATTCCATTCCGGCATAAAGGTATCGCCGCCTTGAACGTTTTTTAGCTGATTGGCGTGGTCAATTAAAAATTGGTTAGTCGACGAATTATCTATTTCCGCCTGAATGGCTGCTTGTTCACGGAGCTGCGGACCGCCAACTAGGTTAATTACGTTACTTTCCAGTGTACGGAAGATATCCGTTTGTACCGAAGGCTGCCCAAGAGCTTGAGGTATAGTTTCGGCTCCGGCAGACAAGCCGACAATTCCCAAACAAATTCCGCCCATCCAGCGCCTAACCGATTGTTTATGCTTAAGTACTTTTTCGGACTGCCGATGATGGCGTTGTCCGACGGCCAGTTCCATGCGCGTTTGATGGTCGATCAATAGTGGCCGTTCGGCCAGTCGGGTAAGTAGTGGTAATTTATCTGAAGCCGAAAGATGAGACCAGCGGTTATGCAAAATATAGGCAACTTTAGCTCGTCGCACGGAATCAGTTTGAGAAGGAGTCAATCCGGCAATCCGTTCATTTTTATCCGGGCGTTTACGGCTAATCGGAAACAATCCATCCTCAGGTTCGATGTTTTCCGGTGTAGCCTTAACAGGCGGCGAAGCTTTATCTTCTATGGTCGCCGTTTCAAGCGGTGAAATAGCCAGGTGGCCATTTGCTTCTACTGGGTAAGTTGCAGGGCTAACGGTTACGACTGGAGTTTCAGTGTTTGGGTCTTCAATCCACCTTATTAATGTTTCATTTTGTTCAATCATTACGACCTAAATATCAAGGTGTGCTCATCACAGTATGACATAAAAAAATATATTCAGCTAAGTCGAAAAATCCGGTAATATTTACGATTATCGACATTGTATAATGTTGAAGTTTATAAAATTTAAAAGGAGGATTTATTGATATGAAACGGTGGCAAATTAAGTCAGTTTATGCCCACTGTGATCTGCCCTGCGGGGTTTACGATCCGGCGCAGGCCAAAATCGAAGCCGAAAGCATCAAAGCCATTATGGAGAAATATGCCGGTCTGGACGAACCCAATAAAATCCGGGCGATTATTATCAAAGAACAGCGGGCTGAGTTAGTTAAGCAGCACTTAATGGTGTTATGGGCGGATTATTTTAAACCAGAACATTTACAAAAATATCCCGATCTACATGATAAATTCTGGAAAACTATCAAACAGGCCAGTGAATGCAAGCATCGTCTGGAACCAGCTGAAGGTCAGAAATTAATTGATCAGATTGATGAAATTGCCAAAATCTTTTGGGAAACTAAAAATAAAACGGCGGCCTAAGTATTTATGAAAATGCCGATATTAATTAGGCGTATTGAAGGTATTAGCATGGTCCCCAGTCTAAAGCCGGGACAGCTTGTCATGGCTTGGAAATACAGCGAACCGCAGGTCGGCGATCTGGTCATTTTATGGCATGAGGATCTTGAAAAAATTAAAAGAATACACCGCATTAACGGCCGTCAATATTATGTTTTAGGTGATAACCGGGCGGTCAGTATTGACAGCCGTCATTTTGGTTATCTGGATCGTAGTCGGATTATCGCTCGAGTGATTTGGCCGATACGGTTTCTATTCCGTCAACCAGAATTACCATTCTAGGGACCTAGGCTTCAATATGTTTAAAGCGGTAAGCCCCAAAAGCTATTAAGACAATGGCTGTGATGATTAAAACTACAAAATCCTTAGTCATGCCGTAATGGGTTTGACCAATCATGGCGTCGCGCATTCCGTCGATAGCGTAAGACATCGGATTGCATGCGGCAATAATCTTTAGCCAATTGGGCACAAAAGTTAACGGATAAAGGGCGCCGCTTAAGAAAAACAACGGGAAAACCAGGAACTGGTTAATAGCTTGAAAACCTTGCATATCTTCAACGAATGAGCCGATACCAGAACTAAAACTGGCAATTGCTACCGACAAAATACAAAGTATCAGCAGAGCCAATATAAGCAATCCCCAGTTATCAACTTTAAAGCCCAGGAATAAGGAAATAATAAATACCAAGACGCCTTGGATGACTGCTGTTGTCGCTCCGCCCAAAGCTCCCCCGATCATTATTTTCAAACGTGATACCGGTGCCACCAAGGTCTCTTTCAAAAAGCCGAACTGTTTATCCCACATGATCATGGCGCCGTAAAACATGGCGGCAAATAGTACGGTTTGAGCCATGATGCCCGGCACTAAGAATTCCAGATAATTACCTTGTCCGGCCCGTTTATAGACTGAGCCTAAGCCGTAGCCTAAAGCCAATAAAAATAAAAGCGGCTGACCGATAGCACCAACTATTCGGGAGCGGGCCCTAATAAAGCGTTTCAGCTGTCTCAGCCACAAAATGTAGATTACCTTCATCGCATACTCCTGGAACGGCCCCGATCATGCCAGGTCTGACTAGCGCTGATCTGCTCGTCACGGACAGAGTGCCCGGTGATGTTTAAATAAGCGTTTTCTAAAGTTTTGGTATGGGTTTGCTCCATAAGTTCATTAGCAGTACCTAGGGCCACAATTTTACCATAATCGATCATAGCGATTCTCTCCGCTACCGCTTCAGCTTCCTCGATGTAATGAGTTGAAAAAAAGACGGTCATATTCTCATCACGGTTCATCTTCTTGATGTAATTCCAAAATAGGTTTCGGGTTTGAGCATCTAATCCTAAAGTCGGTTCATCGAGGAAAAGAACGTGGGGATGATGCAGTAGTGCCCGGGCAACTTCCAACCGTCGCTTCATGCCGCCGGAATAATACTTGACTGGGCGGTTGCGATGATCCCAAAGCTCCACCATTTCCATCAGATTTTCGATTCGAGTACGGGTTAACTTTCCAGATAAACCATAAAACACCGCATGTAATTCCATATTTTCATAACCGGTTAACTCGACATCCAGACTGGGATCTTGGAAAACAATACCGAAACTTTTACGGACGGCGTCCTGGTTTTTGACGACATTAAAACCGTTAAGATAGAGCGTACCACCAGTAGGCCTGAGCAGCGTGGTAAGCATTTTAATAGTCGTGCTTTTGCCAGCCCCGTTTGGCCCTAAAAAGGCGAACAATTCTCCTTTTTTAACCTCAAAAGATATTTTATCGACAGCTGTTACCGAACCAAACTTTTTAACCACGTCAATAGCAGTGATGATACTGTCGTTTTCAGGCATTTAGTTTAGATTTTTCCTCTCCGAATTCAAGAGCTTGTCCGGCGGCTCTTTCTCTAGTGTATTCCCGTAATGGTTTTTCGCGAAGTAGTAGTGCGCTAATAAAGGCGGCTATACCGAAAGGTATACCAATCAAAAACATATCATGAAAAGAATGAACATAGGCTGATAATAAATCGTGGCGAATTAGAACTGGTATATGGCTGATTTGCTCGACGCCGCTGGACAACCCGCTGACTACTTTAGTACTGATGGAACGAGGCAAAGTTGAGCCAAGATAGCCGGTTATTCGGGAAATTAATATGGCACCAAAGATACTACCCCCCAAGGCGCTACCAATAGTGCGAAAGAATGATACGGTCGAAGTAGCCGTACCCAGCTGCCGATGCTCAACCGAATTTTGAACAGCCACGATTGGAACCTGCATCAGTAACCCGAGTCCCAGACCAATCACGAACATCCACAGTGACAGCGTAAAGTAGCTGGTAGTTAAACTAACGTGGCTAAACAACCACATACCGATAGTCATTAGCGATGTCCCGATAATCGGAAAGATTCGGTAATGGCCGTATTTAGTGATTAATCGTCCGGAAGTAATCGAGGAAATAAATAAACCGACCACAATTGGCAGCATCAAAAGGCCGGATTTAGTCGGCGAATAACCACGGACAATTTGCTGATAAAGCGGGATGTAAATTAAAGAAGCAAACATCGCTAGTCCGGTTAAAAAGCCTAACACCGTCGAGACGCTGACAATTTCATTTTTAAACAGGCTCAGCGGGATGACTGGTTCAGTAGCTTTTAGTTCCCGAATCACAAACAGTACTGAAAAGACTAAAGTTGTGGCGATTAAACTGAGAATCTGCCAAGATGTCCAAGCATAGGTTAGACCGCCCCAAACGGTCGTTAAAATTAAACTGACGATGGCAACCGACAGCAAAGCCGATCCCAGATAGTCAATCCGGTGTTCGATTTTATGGGCCACTAGATGTAGGCGGCTGGCAATTAGACTTAAGGCCAAAATTCCCAGTGGCAAGTTAATATAAAAGATCCAGCGCCAAGTTAAATCATCAGTAAAAATACCGCCCAGTACCGGTCCGGCAATACTGGCAATACCCCAAACAGCCCCAAAATATCCCTGATATCGACCGCGTTGACGGGGTGGAATAATATCACCAATAATTGCCATGTTTAAAGACATCATCCCACCGGCTCCGATGCCTTGCAGAGCTCGGAAAAAAATTAGCTGTTCCATGTTTTGACTTAAACCGCAAAGTGCCGATCCGGCCAAAAAGATAATTATAGCAATCTGAAATATTTTTTTGCGACCCAGCATATCGCCTAACTTACCGTAAATTGGCATGGCGATAGCGCTGGTAATTAAATAAGCGGTAACTACCCAGGAAAGCTTGGTTAGTCCATTAAGGTCGCTAGCAATTCGTGGCAGGGCAGTAGCGACAATCGATTGATCCAGGGCGGCTAGCAGCATGGCGATCATTAATGCGATCAATACCGACATGATCTCGCCATGGGTTTTTTCGGGTACGTGTTGGGTGGTGAGGCTGTCGGGAGTCACGCTTTAGTCTCCGAAATAGATTCAGGCGTTGGTATAGTTTCAGTTTTCGCAGCAGCTTCCAGCGCCAAGCGGTGTAGTAGTTTAATTAATTGTTGCCGGTCTTTAACCGACCAACTGTCAAAAAGACTTTTAAAATAATCCCGTTTAGCTCGACGCAGTCCACGCAAGGTTCGCAGACCATGGGCAGTAATCTGGATATGACCGGCTCGCCGATCGGTTCGATCGATTAACCTGACAATCAGACGTTCTTGCTCTAGACGTTGGACAGTGCGGGTGATTGACGGTGCTTCTACGCCAATTTTGGCGGCTAGATCATGTAATTTCCAATCATTGGCGTGACGACTGAGCAGACCTAAAAGGTGAGCGCTAGGGCGGTCAATATTAACTCTGGCTGAATGTTGTACACTATGCCAGAAACGTTGCTTGGACATGGCTCGGGCTAGGTAGCCGATAGCTTCTTCCAACTGATCTAAATCATCATCCATGCTAGACAATATACCTAATTACTTAACAAAAGTAAATAATATTATTGGAGAATAATAAATTGATCAATATCACCCATGACCTCTGATATTAATGTAAAATTTACAAAGATATGTCGATTTAGGCTTAAATCAACAGATTAGTGATTAAAATCATAGTTTCTGTGGATAAAATTGCCCTTTACACAAAATTAATGTCGATGTATATATGGAGCAACCGAAGCTGTGCTTCAAATCACACTTGGCCGAATATCATAAGGGAGGTAAAGCTATGACCGTAAAAAAGTTATTGAAAAACATCAATATTTACAGCCCAAAACAGACCAAAAAACAAACACGGATGCGAAACAGTATATTAGCTTTCACTGCAGTACTTTCGGGAATAGTTATCGGTATCACCGCGGCCTTAGTCGTCGCTATACCGATGATTAAATCGGAAATGAGTGCTCAGGCGGTTCGAACTGTTTCATTAGCACCGGCAGACGACGTTCTAAGTGCTTGCACCCAACCGACCGTCACAACGACTGGACCAGTCGGCCAAGGCCAGGTATTAGGGGCTTCAACCAACGTTCCGGTGCCGTCTACTAGTTCGACAAGCGGTTCCAGTACGCCATTTATTTCCAAACTGGTCAGCGGCGACTTAACTACTTCAACTATCAGTAATACAGGTCCGCAGTCATCCAATACCATAACCACAACTAACACCGATACCACAACCGTCACAAATACCAATGACATTAATGTCAGTAGTAATAATTTTCAGACGGCCAGTACTGGAAATGCTACGACTTCTAACAATACTACAGGTGGTAGCGCCACTAGCGGTAATGCCGATAACAGTAACAGCAGTTCCGTCACGATCGACATTAACAATTAATCGCTAGATCTAGCGTAGCGGCTAACCGGCCGCTGCGTTTTTGGATCTTGCCGGTTATCAAAATATAAATGTGAGTATTTTTACAGACACACATATATATGGCGATACAGTTTAAGCATAACTTGTTTAATGATTTAATATGCGGTCACTTAAACATGGGGAAGGAGTAAAAAATGATTTGGAGAAATCGATTTTCACTAAGCAACCGTCACAGAAGTGTGATTAATCTGCGGTTTAGTTTATTATCGATTCGCAAACTCGTATCCTATACGCTTCTTATCTTTTTAGCCATTGCTTTTGGTTTAATCATAAGTACCCGTTTATCGCCGACCGCTCCGGTATCGCATTTAGCCTCTGATGTAAGTAACAACACCAGTACCACGCCATCGACCAGTAGTACCAATATATCCACTTCTCAATCCAGCCAGACCAGCATATCAAATAGTGTCAGCTCCAGCGTTAATTCCTCAACCAGCCCGTCAGATAATATTACGACCCAGTTAAATGTCACCACTAACTCCAGCGGGTCGCATGTTCAGGGTCAGGTCACTAATAACGGCCAAACTACCAACCTACCCAGTGGCTGTCCTAGCGATCAGAACTTCAGTAGTGGCAACGCCGCCGTTAATTTTACCTGTAATCAAACAACTAACGGCAGCAATGCCTCTAACTCCGTGGTGCAGTTAAACGATAACTCGTTTAATAATTCGATGTCGTTTAGTTCGCCTTAAAAATCTACCGTTGGTCCTCTGACTTCAGGAGGCTGAATATCATTCTTCTGAAGTCGGGTGAACAACCCGAGCAATATCAACCTAAAGTAGTAGCACCCTGTGAAAGGAGGGTAAAATGATTAAAAACAAGATTGTGCGAGCTACTGCTGTAGCTGCTGCATCGTTTGGCTTGGTGGCTGGTCTATCAGGTATTGCTGGGGCTAGTTCCGGTACCATAAGTGATACTGGTCCTAAATCTACCAATACCGTAACCTCGACTACCACGAATGACGCCAAAGTCACTAATACTAACCACTTAATGTTGATGACCAACAATATGCAACATGGTAATAGTGGTAAAGCCGAAGTTAGTGATAATACTACCGGCGGCAGCGCTACCAGCGGTGATGTTAGTAATAGCAATGACGTTGTTGCCTCGATTTCAGTTGATAACAGCATGTCTAACATGTTAGGCGATCCGAGTTCTTCGAGTGACACCGGTAACATCAGTGATACCGGCCCTAACTCTAGTAATGTTGTGACAAGCACGACTGACAATAGCATTACCATTGACAATGAAAACGATCTGACGATTTCTAGCAACAATTCCCAAACTGGTCAATCTGGCGACGCCACGGTTAAAGACAATACCACCGGCGGCGACGCTACCAGCGGATCTGTGTCGAATTCCAACAGTGATTCGTACACCATTACGGTTACCAACTAGAACTATTTAGATAAAGATTAGTTTTAAAAATTAGGTTGAGCAGGCGTGGGGGCTGCTGCTACTAGGCTCCCTCGCCACCATTATTGCAAACTGTACCAATTGATTTCTTTAGAAAGGCAAGAATAAATGATATACCGCATCAATCAACCAAATCATTCATCTAGTGAAATAATAAAAAGGCTCTTTTTTGGCTTATCGGCCAGTATTTTTATGGTTTTTGCCCCGATAGCTCAATATGTGTTTGCAGAAGGCGCTGATAATTCAACTTCTTCTGGAAATTCATCATGTTCGCCGGTGGCTCCAGCCCCGACTGGAATTATTAGTCCGACCGGTTCGGACGCTGTAACTTACACCTACGATTCCTGTACCGGCTTATGGGTTAATCCTTACTATACCTGGAGTCCGGCTACCCAAACAGCCACGCCGATTACTCCTTATGTCTATACTTGTAACACCAATTCATGGAAGTGGGATTATTTAAAGTGGGTTTATGATCCGTCATCGCAAACCTGGTCGCAAATAAGCGTTTCAACAGATAATTTACCGGCGGATGCTATCATTGCTACGGATTCACTAATCGATTGTGCTCCGGTGGCACCCAGCAGTAATACGGATCCTTCTAGTTCAAATACCGATTCTTCGATCAGTAATACCGGTCCCAATTCAACCAACACTACTACTGACAATGGTACCAACAATACGACTATCGGTAACTCGACCTCGGTAACTTTAGCTAATCAGATCGGGTCGCAAGCTACCACCGGTAATGCTTTAGTGGTGGGCGATACTACCGGCGGCAGTGCTACCAGCGGTAATGCCACTACGACCGATAACGTCTTGAATTCGGTGCAATCTGCTACCGGATTAAACGGTAATGTCACTACCTTTGTGGCCAATATTAACGGTGACGTTCAGGGTAATCTAATTGTTGACCCAAGCCAACTTCAACCGACCACCTCCAGCTCAACCCTCAATAATAATCTGACAATTAATTCGCAAAACAACGGTCAGATTGACAATAATATTAATCTGGCTTCAGATAGCGGTAACGCTACGGTCGCCGACAACACCAGCGCCGGTAACGCCACCAGCGGTAACGCTGAAACGGTGGCCGACATTGTCAATAGTCTCGATTCGATTATCAGCTCCGGTCAATCCTTTGTCGGAGTAATTAATATTAATGGTAATTTAAACGGTAATATTTTGATGCCACAAAGCTTCATAAATAGCCTTATAGCCAGTAATGCGCCGAGTACTACCATGACTATTCCGCAAAACGTCGCCAATAACTTAGGTATTACCAATAACAACAATGAAGCAATTACAAACAATGTTACCAGTAACGCTACCAGCGGTAACGCTACGGTCGCCGACAACACCAGCGCTGGATCGGCGACAAGCGGCAGTACTTCTACTAAAGTCACCGTCTTTAATCTAACCGGTAGCGAAGTGATCGGTACTAACTGTTTGCTAGTCTTTGTAAACGTTTCCGGTACTTGGGTAGGTGTTATTATGAATGCTCCGGCTGGGACTACGGCGGCGGCTCTTGGTAGCGGTATTACCGAAAATACCAACAATAACACTACAGTCAATAACAATAATAACAATTCAATTACCAATAATATTAATGTGGCGGCTGAAAGCGGAAACGCTAACGTTAAACGAAATACCAGTGCCGGTAATGCCACTAGCGGTAACGCCGATACTGCCGTTAATCTACTTAATTTGAATAACACTCAATTTGACTTGACCGGTTGGTTTGGGATTTTGTTCATTAATGTTTTTGGCAACTGGAACGGTAGTTTTGGTGTTTATAGTCCGCCGACTCCGACTACTAGCAGTGGCTCCAGTACCGATCCGGCAGCGACTACCACTCCTACACCAAAGGTCTTCAGCTTTGTACCTAGTGATAATTCAATCACCTCAGCTAGTGATCCTGTACCAAATACTAACGCTCAGCTAGTTAGTAAGGTTGATCCGGTGCTTGGAGATAGTATAGCTAAAGCTATTCATGTACCGGCGGTAGCTACCACTACAAATTCGGCAAGTCACACCAGCCAAATCATCGGCGGTATTTTGTTAATCTTAGGTATCGGTACCTTAATTGCCGAACGGATTATCAGTCAACGCCGCGGACAACAAAGCACCTAGAATCAACAGTAATTATTTTAGAAAGATATAAAATGTAGGCATGTCCGATCGGCGTTCTATGCCTTGGTCACAACTACTGCAAATTTTAATTGCCGGTGCTGCTCTAAGTATTGGCTTGATGTCGTTTAATCCGCTTCTTAGAGACCACTTGGCGGTAATTGCCAGATATTCGCATCCGGCTTTTGTTCCTGTCATCCCTTATATATTTCCGGCCGGCGGACGAACACTTTTTCCGGGATACCGTTTAATTGCTCTTTACGGTTCGCCGGATTTTCCACCTTTAGGCTCTTTGGGTCAGCAGCCACTGCCGGCAACTATTAACCGAGCTAAAACCCTAGCTGAGCAGTATCAACCACTTTTTAGCGAACATGCCTTACCGACGCTGGAAATTATTGCAACAGTGGCCTCAGCAGCGCCGACTCCAAACGGCAGTTACTCGGAGTTTATTAGTACTTCGGAGTTAAATACTTGGGTAACTGCGGCTCAGAAGAGTGATGTTTATACAGTCTTAGATTTACAGCCCGGCCGTGATAATTTTTTATCCCAGGCGCAGCAGTATAAATCGATCCTAGAACAACCTTATGTTGGTTTGGCTCTTGATCCGGAATGGCGGTTGACACCGACACAGTTACCGCTTCAGCAAATCGGCAGCGTCAGCATTGCGGAGGTTAATCAAACTGCTCAGTGGTTAGCCGATCTGACCAAACAGTATAATTTACCGCAAAAGCTCTTTTTACTGCATGAGTTTAGGTTAACGATGCTTCCGGATCGAAATCAGCTGGATACATCTTATCCTCAACTGGCTTATGTCATCCAGATGGACGGACAGGGTACACAGCCGAATAAACTAACAACCTGGAATAACGTTATCGCTAATCCGCCGCCGAATGTCTCATTCGGCTGGAAAAACTTTTATCTAAAAGATTCGCCTTTAAGGACTCCGCAGCAAACTATGCAGCTGATGCCACAACCGCGGTACGTATCTTATCAGTAAGATTTATTTATCTGAGGTAAGTTGGCGTCGGCTAATGAAATAGTGGGACAGGCCACCGACAATTGCGGCCGCACCGGCTATACCGATGAAGTTACCAGGGCCGGTATTAACCAAGACAGGAGGAGTTGTTGGGGGAACAGTTACCTGAGCCTGACAGCTAGTAGAGATTGCGGTTTGAGAATCACCGTTATTTTCAGTGCCGTTCACGGTCACATTAGTAGTCCAGGTGCCTGAAGCAAAGGTGTGAGGTAAAGTTGTGGCGGAAAGGCTGTTAGTAGGAATAGTAGTGGGCGTACTACCGTCGCCGTAATCGAAGATGTAGTTAACGATAGTCACATCGTTAGCAGTGGCGTTAGCCGTAAAAGTATATTCATTAACATTGTTATCGACTTGAGCTGGAGTTAAGACAACACAGGCCAAGGAAGGAGTAACCGGTTTAGGAGGAGTAGTAAACTGGACGGCACAACTGCTAGTGATTGACGGCACTGAACCGGCAACGGTAACGTCGGCGCTGTAAGTGTGGTCGTACTGACTATAGGTGTTAGAGGCATTGGCTGTAGTGTCGCTAGTGACCACCTGTTGGGTATTACCATCACCGAAGTTAAAGGTATAGCTGGTAATACTCATATTTTGAGCTGAAGCTTTGGCAGTAAATTTATACTGCAAAGTTGAATCAACTTCGCTGTCGGTCAGTGAGCTACAAGATATCGATTTAGGAGGCATCGGGGTAAATTTTAATACGTTACCACATTCAATCATGATGGCAAAGTCAGCCTGGTCGTAACTATTTAAGTGGACTAATACCTGAACTTGAGATTGATTATAGGCAAAATAGGTAGTGGCGGCTCGGTCCCAGACGTTGCCTTCAATGTGAGTAAAACCACCGGTTCCGGGGTTCCATCGACCGGCAACTAAGGCGTTAGTACCAACTGTCTGACCATTAACGGTAATTGAACCATCATTGTAAGCGGTACCAATCATAGTATTGCTGGTATTCATACCATTGATGATTGAGGGAGTGGCACCTGCCCAGTTTAAAACAGCTTGAATGTCAGTATTGCCATGGCCATCGCTATTACTGTTGTAATAGCCTTGTAATGAACTGATGTAATTAGCATCAGTCGGGCCAGTTAGACCACAATAGATGATGTTGTATTGCGGATAACTATCTTGTGGACAAGAATCCGCAGATGCTACCGGTGTCAGTGCTGATGGGATCATCAGTAATGAAGTAGCCGTAATAGTTGATAATATGAACAGAACACCCAGTACCGCAAATCGGCATTGGCGTAAAAAAGACATAATTCGATTAGATCGCTTTACCATTGTCTGTCCTCCCAAACTTAATGGATTGCGATAGTATATACCCAAATCGACTTTTAGTCAATAGTTATGCTTACTATTTAAATAGCTGTCTTAATGCTTGCTAATCAACTTGCCATCCTGGAGGTGGAAGGACTCATCAGTCCGGCCAGCTATCGATAAATCATGAGTCACTACCACAATGGTGGTATTTTGGCTGCGGGCCAGATTATGTAACAATTCAAAGATCATTTTGCCGGTTTCACTGTCCAGGTTACCGGTTGGTTCGTCGGCTAAAATCAGGGCTGGTCGGTTAGCCAAGGCCCGGGCGATTGCCACCCTTTGTTGCTCTCCGCCGCTTAAGCGTCCAGGTTTACGGTTTTGCTTGATATCGGTAATCCCAACCTGGTTAAGCAGATCTTGGGCCCGATTTTTGCGCTCATTCCTAGATACTCGGTTAAAACTCATCGGTAACATGACATTTTCTAGAGCTGTTAGATTGGGTATTAAATTATAACTTTGAAAGACAAAACCAATCCGTTGACGTCGATAAATAACTAAAGAATGATCACTTAATTTAGTGACATTTCGTCCACCGATTTCGATGTTTCCGGTAGTCGGTTTTTCCAGCGTTCCTAGCAGACTTAAAAGGGTAGTCTTGCCGCTGCCGCTTTTACCGATAATAGAAGCGAATTGGCCATCCGGTACTTCGAAGCTAACCTTATCGACGGCTAATACCCGGCTATCGCCAGAAGGGAATACTTTAGATACATCAGTGACTTTTAACATTATTCCGTCCTCATTACTTCTGATGGTCTGACACGGGCGATCATCCAACCAGCCGAAGCACTGCCTACTAAAGCAATTATTATAGCTGCACCGAAGCCGTAGCCTAAGATGCTAAAGCCGATGTCGGTTTTAATATCGCTTAAATTACTGCGAATACCGCCTAGTCCAAAACTGCGCCTCAAAAAGCCGCCACCACCGCTGCCACCCCTGATATTAACATTGGTAGTGCCGCCTGGGCCATTTACCTGGAGAGAAGTGGACGAACCGTTAGAGTTGTCAGATACCAGCGTTTGGGTAACTGGACCACCAGCGGCTACGCCAATAATTAGTCCAATAACCGCTCCGGCGATGGTAAATGTTAGAGCTTCGCTCATAAACTGCAAGATTACTCGCAAATTACTGGCCCCGATGGCTTTTAAAATACCAATTTCTCGCCGTCTTTCGCGGACAATCATAATCATAACCATCAGAACTATCACGCTGCCGGCAATCACCGCTCCGATTAGGCAATATAAGGCGATAGATTTAACACTATTCAGTGGTTGTACTGTTGCATTAGCTTGATCTTCACTACTAGTGACGTCGGCAGATGATCCCAAGGTATTTTTAATGGCATTAGTCACCGATGTTAGGTTATCTAAAGAATCAACGGTGGCCACGGCAGAAGTCACATCACCGCTTTGGCTGCTCAATCGTTGTTCGGTCGGCAGTGCCACAATTACGTTATCGTTGCCGGCCTGAGTACTGCTAGTAAAGATAGCAGCAACCGTCATAGTAGTGGTATAGGCGGTAAAAGTAGATCCGACACTTAAACTATTTTTACTGGCCATGGCACTGCTTATCATGGCATTGTCAGTGTCTACCGAACCGTCTATGGCTTTACCGCTACTAATAGTTAAACTAGTACCATTAAGTTGGGTCGGGTCAGTAGTACCTGTGATAGTAATTGGTAGGCTGAAATTGGTGGGTAACTGGAATTGCCCGCCCGATTGACCGCCACCAGAGATGAATAAACGGGCTCCACCTCCACTAAATGATCCATTGCCGTTAGCATTTAAGGTAGTAGGCGATGTTAAACTAGTCGTGTTATTGCTACTGGTTGATCCACTAAAGGCTGAAAAACTAGATACATCTCCAGCAGTCGTTAAACGATCAGTAAGGGTTTCGTCTATGCTTGTGACATGGGCCAGCGACTGGACTTTACTCAGCTCAGATGTAGTTAATGAATTATTGGCTTGGCTAAAGGAGCTAAAACCGGCCGGGGCAATTGTAATGGTGTTGCCGATGGAGCTTTTAACTGAACTGATTTTATTGGAGACGGCTTGATGAGCAATTAACATCACTAAGCATAAGCCGATACTTAAGCCTAGTATCAAAATAATGGCGGCGCTACGGATCATGTTTCGGAAGGCATTGCGCACGCCAAAAGTTATAAAGTTCATATCAGGGACAGTATAGCAATAAACTGAAGAGAGGCTTAAAAAGCCGCACAATATCCACCATTTCATGACAGCCTAGACAAAACCATAAAAGCTTTGACTTAAAATGTGATACTAGACACTGCCAAATAGATGTTTTTAAGGTATAAATAAATTAACTCGAGACCATCTATGGTGGTTAGCAGACCGAGTAAATAACCCCGCTTACCGCGGGGTTTTTAGTTAAACTATCAACTTTAAAATTTAATCGCTTAAAAAAATATTATTGAGATGTTGGAGTGCCGGGGATAGTATCACGGGTATAGCCAGCAATAATTTGTTCAACCATATCGGCCACTTCTTTCGGCTCGTGTTCGCTTTTAATTATGTATTTCACAGCTCCTTTAGATAAGGCCGTTTCAGCATCTTGCTCACCTGCTAGGTTGGTTAGTATAACAACTGGTATAGCTTTAGTGGCTGGGTCAGACTTGAGACGCTCCAATACCTGAAGGCCATTCATCTTGGGCATCATTACATCCAGCAAAATTATAGTCGGATTAAAAACCGGCACTTTAGTTAAACATTCTTCTCCATCAACAGCTACCTCCACTTCGTGCTTTTCAAAGGTGAAGATCTTTTGATACATCCTCAGCATTAACGGATCATCTTCGACAATTAGTATTTTAGCCATTGATCTAAATTATATAGAGTGTATTCACTCTAAGCAACTTACATTAACTTACTGTACCAGTCATACCAGTTGCAGAATTAGTTTGGGTATTAATTTGGACAGTAGTCGTGGCTGCTTGACGTTCTGGCGTGGCAATTGGAATCGTAAAACCAAAGGTAGTACCATGATCAACTTCGGATTTGACTAGTTGAATGATGCCGCCCATGTTTTCAATTATCATCTTAGAAATGTATAATCCAAGTCCTGTACCACGGGTAGTATCCCGAGTCAGCAGGCTAGTACTGGCTTGTTGAAACTTGTGAAATAGTAATTGTTGAGCATCTGGTGATATACCGCGACCAGTATCTGTCACCAATACTTCAACCATGTTTTTAGTTTGATCTATCGTTGCACTAATGCTAATGCCGCCTTTTTCGGTGAATTTAGCGGCGTTGCCCAAAAGATTGTAAATCACCTGTTTCAAGCGGTTTTCGTCACCCCAAACCGGCGGTAGCTTACCAAGAGTTAATTCGTCAACATTTAAATATTGTTTTTTCTCGTTTAAAACTGTTTTCATCTCATAAGCAATGTTTTCAATAATCTTATCAAGTGAGACTGGCGTGAAAGTAAACTTCATTTTACCCTGTTCTAGTCGCGAAACATCTAAGAAGTCATTAACGATATCAATTAAACGTATTGAGCTGAGGTGAATATCCTGAATCATTTCTTTCAAATCAGTGTTTCCCTCAACCATATCCTTATAAAAATTAAGGATCATACTACTATTACCCCGGATACTGGTTAGCGGAGTACGTAACTCATGCGAAGCAATTGAGAAAAACTCATCTTTACTGCGCTCCAGTATTTTGGCCTCGGTGACGTCTTCTAGTAATATTACCGATCCTAACTTACTGGTTATCTGGCCTTGGACAATTTCAACTACCGGAGCCATAAACAAACGTAAAATACGGCCGTTATAATTTAACTCTTCTATTTGGGTTGGTATTGAGGTTGAAATGGTTTTGCTAATATTGGCTTTTAAATCAAAAGTTCTGATCATGCGGGATTGAATAAAATCAGTCGTCCAATCCTGAGTCTTGACATCAATTTTGGTTGAACCCTGTGGCGAGACTTCATGCGAAAGAGTGTCTTTAGCTGTGTGATTGATGGTTATTGTTTCATTATTGGCATCAGTCATAATGAATCCAATGTTAAGACTTTCAATTGAAGCTTCCAAGCGAACCTTCTCGTCATTTAATTCAGCAGTTCTTTGATCAACCTTTCTTTCGACGATAATATTTTGTTGTAGCAGCTCTTGTAAATTGGCTTTTAATTTATCAAGCATGATTTTAATTGAGTTTGACAAACTCCCGATCTCATCTTTTCTGGCAAGCAGCTCCGGTTCTATGGCTACCTCATTGTTCCCGCCAGAGATTTTTCTGGCCATTGTGGTTAGTTGAGACAGCGGTAATGTCAGTCTTATGGCAAATTTGAATGTAAATATTAAACTAAATACTGCAGCCAATACTACAACTCCACCGCCGACAATTTGACTGATCTCGTAGTCTCTATTAAGACTGGGGTTGATTGAGTTTATATAGTTTAATTGACTATAAATGAGGCTTGTATCGCTATTTTGGACATATCCAAATAATTGAGTGACATTATTATAGTCGGTCGTATAGTTGGTGATATTGCCGTGTGACAAATGGTTTAAGCTGGTATTAATGGCATCAACTAACGTGTTAATGGTGTTCTTTAGCCCAACATAGTAGGCTTTGGATTGGTTGTCGACGATCGATTTATTTAAATAATCGGTAATCTGTTTGATGCTAGTTTTGGCTGCGTTGAGTTGCTGTTCGGCTGAGGTAGTGTTGGTATTACTGTTTAGATAAAGGGTATTGTAGGCACTAGTTAAATTTGAGGTAACGGTTATCAGCTGACTTTCCTGAGCGGTAGTTGCCACTAAGTTTTTATAGTTATTGACTATGTATATATGAATAAATAGCAATCCAACACCGACCACTGCAAAGGTGCCAATAATGATCAAATATACTTGAAGCAGTTCTGCTTTAATGCTTTTCATGGACCTATGGAGTTGTGGGTGTAGTGCCGAAAATTTGTTGCGAAGTATATACCCCACCTTTTATAATTACCGATTCGATATTGGCTTTTGTAACCATAATTGGACTGAATAGGTAAGAAGGTACGTTAACAGTTCCGTTATTGGTGACAGTGTTTGACTGTACACTTTGACCTTTGGCTAGGGCGACTGCGTCCTTGACGGCTAGATCAGCTTCATCATACCCCGGTTTGTAAACAGTAAGCATTTGCGTGCCGTCTTCAATGCGCTGGATAGCTCCCAATTCACCATCTTGTCCGGTGACTGGAATTTTTCCGGCCAGGCCATTAGCTTGGAGTACCTCTATGACACTATTGGCCAGTTCATCATTACCAGCAATGACTGCATCAATTCTGGTACCGGTCGCAACATCGGCTTGAAAAGTCGTATAAGCAATACTGGGATCCCAGTTGGCGGTATTCTGATTAAAGACTAGATTAATTTTTCCGCTTTTGATAAGCGGGTTAAGGACTGACATTACACCATTTCTTAATAGCGTAGCGTTGTTATCAGTTGGTGAACCGTCCAAAAAGGCTACATTTACCGTTTTTAGATTACTAGTAGCACTAACTATGTAATTAGCCCAATCTACACCAGTCTGGGTGCTATTGAAGCTGATGTACTCGGATGTACCGGTACCGTCAATTAAGCGGTCATAAGCAATAACTTTAATACCGGCTTGACTAGCGGTTGCAATGACAGGTGCCAGCAAACTAGCGTCATTGGCATTGACGATTATGACATTAACTTTTTGAGCAATCAGATCTTCGATTTGTGAAATCTGAGTAGCAGTATTGTTATTGGCATTATAAGCTATAACGGTTGCACCGACGGCAGCGGCATCTTTTTCCATGATATTTTGTTCAATTGGCCAACGAGCAATGGTTAAAGTGGCCATAGATAGGCCGATGCGTATTCCGGCTCCACTTTCATTACTAGCCGCTGGCTTATGGTTTTTACTAATCAACCACCAGCTACCAGCACCGACTAAAACTACTAAAATGACAATCAAGATCAGTAACCATTTCTTTTTTGATTTTCCGTGAGAAGATTTTTGAGAAATAACTACTTCTGGCGTGGTTGTAGTGTTATGTAACGGAGATGAATTGTCGTCAGGAGGTGTCGGAGTAAAACTGTTTACTTGAGGTAATGTCTCTGGTGATTTTACAGCTTCAGGTTCGGTTTTAGGGGTTAGATTTTGCGAGGCATCAGTGTTATTACCAGTTTGGTTTTTATCAAGCTGGCCGGATTGGTCATCAGGACCCATATTTTTGCTCCTCGTTTATTATCACAATTAACTGCATTATAACACTTACGCTTAAAACCGTTGTGTGATGTAAGTTTGGCCTCTAACTAGTAATTATTAATTTAATACTAATCAGGTAATGTTTGGTAATCTAACTATTTATAGGCACACTTCAGACTATCAATCTAGTTGATGCGACAGGTATTTTGAGACTAGGTAAGCTGGGATAACCGAAACTATTAACATCAGCACAGTCACTACAAAAGTTAATTCTACGGACTGACCGGCTGCTTGCAAGATTGTTACTTGGGGTTGGCCGATGAATAACATGCCAATAATATTATTGTTGATATCTTTCAAAGGTTCATATACAGCCAGATACTGTCGGTTTTGAATACTTAATGTACCTTGATAAGTTTGACCATTTTTCAGAACCGTGGTCTGAACGTCATGATTATTCTCTTTGACACCAATCCAGCGCGTGATACCATCTGGAGCAAGGAAGGTAGTTGCTGAAACTACATTGTCGGCGTAGATTGAACTATCCAAACCGGTAGCTTGCTTAATCCCATCTACAAAAGCACTATCTAATACCAAACCACCTTTTACTGCTCCAACTACTTGGTTGTTGGCCGGGTTAATAATTGGTACTGTCGATTGGATATAAATTAGCGGGGCTAAAATACCATCCTGAACACTTATATTGGAAACTGACTGACCGATCAAAGCACGTCTAATTGTTGTATCTGAAGAAATTGAATCTCCCCAACGACCAGGATTCTCAGCTCGAAGTAAAACTTCACCGTAATTGCTGGTAATAATTAATGATGATTGTTTTTTATCGTGCAAGTACGTACTAGTTAGATTACTCAAGCTATTATGGTCATTAGCGAGTACCGCGCTGACTACATCCGGGTTTTCAGCGATTGAAGTGGTGTCTGCTAATGTCACAGATTTGTCACCATTAATAGCGTAATTTAAAACGCTAGCCGCAGTTTTTAAGTTATTGAGCGAAGTTTTTTGGATATTATTAACTAGTAAATAGGTAAAACTAATTGCCGTTAGCAGAAAAATAACCAAAATAGACCCAGTGAAAATCATAAATAATTGAGACATAAAACGTTCAGTTAAATATCGCCAAACCCACTTACCGAGTACCAGTACGCCGGCCAAAAGGAAAACTAGTTCAGCAATCCAGAGCGGACCAAAAGCAGCTACTAAATTAGAGATTGTCGGATTATTAGTGCCGCGCCATAAACTAGACAGGGCCAATAACTCATAGATAGATAATAGACCAAAAGCTAATGCTACTGGCTTTAAGTGACGTTCAAGCCCGGTAGTGGCTTGTCGCCAATATAAGGCAACGATTGCTAGCATGCCTAGTGGCGGTAGCCAATGTAGCGGGTTAGCTATACTAGCCAAAGCGACTGCTGGTAGTTTTTGGGGAGTTGCTTGGCTGGGCTGTTTATTGCCCAACTCATCAATATTTAATCCGCTGACCGTCGGTTTCTGTTGCGGAGGATCAATTATTCGACTAACTATAATACCTAAAAGTCCAAGAATACACAGTACTGCACCGATTGTTTCTGAAAAATTATTGAGTGATGAATTACCTAGTACTGTTTGCTCAATAACTGTTGATTGAGCCAAAAAGGATAAGGCCAGTAGTAAAAATCCAACCCACCGAGCCAGTACTTTTAATTCGTGTTCAGTTGTCCAAGCGTCAAAGTATAACCAGAAGACGGAAAAAAAGACCAATGCAGCAAATAAATTAATTGCAAAATGTATATTTTGACCAAAAAACTGTAAAGGTAACATTTGTCTCACCCTAGCTGGTTGTTAGTACAACCGTTATGCCTCATCATACTAAAATCCAGAGTCTTTTCATATGATTACAAACCACCCAGCTTATTCTCGATTTGGGACTGACTAAGGATTCCAGTAAATACCTGTCTAATGATACCGTTACGATCGACAAATAGCTGAGTAGGCATATTTGGTGAGCCATATTCTGCAGTCAGGGTGCTGGTTGGGTCAACCAACCAATTCAAATTTAAACCGGCTATAGCGGTATAAGCTTGGACTTGACCCAGATTTTGTTGTAGGGCTATTGGCACAATGTTTAAGTTTTGATTGCTTTGCAGACTGCTTAAAATAGATAATTGCTCAGCCATATTGGGCGACCAAGTAGAACCTAAGCTAATCAAAGTCGGTCGGCCCAGCAGATCGGCAGCATGTACGGTAGTGCCATTAGTATCTGCCAAGCTAAAATCAGGTAAGGGTTGACCAACGAGCCGGCTAAGAGAGGTACTTAAAGTGCTACTGACTTGCGGTTTAATATTGATGTTTTGTATAGCTAAACTAGGTAGTGAAATGTGCAGTGGGCCAATTGACCAACTAACTAAGGGCTTTAATCCCAGATTAGTCGTCAAGGGCTCAGACTCAGTGGTTTTAAAGATACTACTAATTAAGGTTTCGTATCCAGGAGCTGTAGCTTCTAAGTAATAAGAACCGGGAGGCACAAATAATTTAAAGTTACCACGACTATTTGTTGTTTGAGGATTAGCCTCTCCGTAACTGTTACCGTCCCAGACTTCCCAGTTATGGCTATCCGGATCTTGATAATAAAGCGTAATCGTACTTTGAATTGGTTGGTGAGTATTTTGATTGTAAGTATATGGGTCACTAATGATATTCATAGTACTAACTACCTGTGTAGTGGATATGCCAGCTCCATCAACGGCATTAGCGATTAGATTATACTGACCGGAACTATC
>Ga0181535_10002273_pt1 | contig 23817 bp, 20 predicted proteins | sample PEATcosm2014_Bin_44_FD_119774 | JGI IMG/M metagenome (GOLD analysis project Ga0181535, IMG submission 119774) | Peatland microbial communities from MTU Mesocosm Facility, Houghton, MI, USA - PEATcosm2014_Bin17_30_metaG | ecosystem: Environmental > Terrestrial > Soil > Wetlands > Peat | place...
CCGGTCGGCTCGGAGACGCTGCATTCGACGACGCTCGGCTGGCGCATGGTCAATCCGCGCATGCCCGAGCGGTGGACGATCTCGCTGGGCGCGAGCGCGGAGCTGCTCGCCGAGATGCACAACGTCACGCGCGAGGCGCAGGATGCGTTCGCCCTGCGCAGCCACAGGCTCGCGGCGAAGGCGTTCGACGAGGGAGTGATGGGGGAGGTCGTGCCGGTGGCGGGCGTGGAGCTGGCGCGTGACGAGGGAATCCGCACGGACACGTCGCTCGAAGCGCTTGCGCAGCTGGCGCCCGCCTTCGCCGACGGCGGCACGGTCACGGCCGGGAACTCCTCGCCGCTCAACGACGGCGCCAGCATGGTGCTGATCGGCGACCGGCGGGCCGGAGACCTGCTCCGCCGCGAGCCGCTCGCGCGGATCGTCTCGACCGGAGCGCACGGCGTCGACCCAGATGTGTTCGGGATCGCGCCGGTTGAGGCGGCGAACCTGGCGCTGTCGCGAGCCGGCATCGGCTGGGGCGACATCGCCGTGGTCGAGCTCAACGAGGCGTTCGCGTCGCAGTCGCTGGCCTGCCTGGCGTCGTGGCCCGACCTGGATCCGGAGCTGGTCAACGTGCGCGGCGGGGCGATCGCGATCGGTCACCCGCTCGGCGCGTCCGGGACGAGGATCCTCGGGCGCCTCGCCCACGAGCTGCACGCGCGTGGCGGCGGCTACGGTTTGGCGGCCATCTGCATCGGCGTCGGCCAGGGCCTCGCCATGATCCTGAAGGGATGAGAGTGACCGACTCGCAGCCACAACCGCGACAGATCTACGACCCAGTGGCGGACACGCCGTCCTCCTATGTGCGTGAGGCGGCGGGCATCCATCCACCGCTCGACTTCCCCGAGTACAAGTCGACCGCGTTGCGACACCCCAAGCAGCCGCTGATCTATCTGCCTCAGAACATCACCGAGCTGACAGGCCCGGCGCTCAGCTCGCTGGCGCCGGTCGGCGAGTTCGACAACGACCTGACCAGGCAGCACGACGGCGAGCCGATCGGCGAGCGGACGCTCGTATTCGGGCGGGTCTTCGATACGGAGGGCAAGCCGCTGCGCAACACGCTCGTCGAGATCTGGCAGGCCAACGCCTGCGGGCGCTACCGCCATCGCTGGGATCGGTTCGAGGCGCCGCTTGACCCGAACTTCAGCGGCGCCGGCCGCGCCGTCACCGACGCGGAGGGCCGCTACCGCTTCGTCACCGTCAAGCCCGGGCCCTATCCGTGGGGAAATCACTACAACGCCTGGCGTCCGGCGCACATCCATTTCTCGTTGCTCGGCCGCGCGTTCGCGCAGCGGCTCGTGACGCAGATGTATTTCCCGGGCGACCCGCTGTTCGCCTACGACCCGATCTTCAACTCGATCCCCGATCAGGCGGCGCGCAAACGGCTGATCTCACGCTTCTCGATCGAGGACACCCAGCCCGGCTGGGCCCTCGCGTACGAGTTCGACATCCACCTGCGCGGTCCCGGCGCGACACCGTTCGAGGAGGCGCTGTGATCTTCCCGAGCACGCCGGCCCAGACGGTTGGGCCCTACTTCGCGATCGGCCTGCCATGGCCCGAGGGCCCGCACGCGGTGGCCCCCGGCACCGCCGGCGCGATCACGATCCGCGGCGTCGTCTACGACGGCGCGGGCGAGCCGATCCCCGACTTCCTGCTCGAGACCTGGCAGGCGGATCCCGACGGGCTGTTCGCCGATCTGCACGCTCACGGCGGGCTCTCGAAGCTCGAGGGGTTCCGTGGTTTCGCGCGCGTCGGGTACGAGGACGGCGACGGCAGCTTCGAACTGCTGACGGTCAAGCCCGGGCCGCTGGTGATGGCGAGCGGTACGCTCGCCGCCCCGCACATCGATGTGTCGCTGTTCGCGCGCGGGCTGCTGCACCGCTGCGTCACACGCGTCTACTTCGCCGACGAGGAGGACGCCAACGCAGCCGATCCGGTGCTCGCGAACGTTCCGGCGGAGCGCCGCGGAACGCTGCTCGCGAAAGCGGTGGCGGGCGGATACGAAATCGACATCCACCTCCAGGGCCCCGGGGAGACGGTGTTCTTTGCGCTCTGAGAGCCCGCCCGCGAACTCCGCTCGCCGGCGCGTGCACGTATGAGCTCCGGCGGCCTGTTCGACGCGATCTATGCGCGCGGGCCGGTGGCGGCGCAGGTCGACGGTCGCGCGTGGCTGGCCGCGATGCTCGACGTCGAGGCGGCCCTCGCGCGCGCCTGCGCCGCGGACGGTTCGATCCCGGCCGCGTCGGCGAGCGCGATCGCCGACGCCTGCCGCGTCGAGCGCTTTGACCTCGCCGCGATCGCGCAGGCCGCCGGGGACTCCGCGACGCCGGTGATCGCGATCGTCGCCGCGCTGCGCGAGGCCGTCGGCGAGCACGTTGCGCCGCACGTGCACTTCGGCGCGACGAGCCAGGACATCATCGACACGGCGGCGATGCTCGTGTCGAGGAGGGCGCTCGAGCCGCTGCTCGTCGACGCCGCCGCAGCCGCCTCGGCTGCGGCGGCGCTCGCGAAGGAACACCGCGCGACGCTGATGGCGGGGCGCACGCTGCTGCAGCGGGCGCAGGCCAGCACCTTCGGCATGCGCGCCGCGGGCTGGCTCGTCGGGCTCGACGAGGCCTGCGCGGCCCTGCGGGTGGCGGACGAGCGCTTGGCCGTGCAGATGGGCGGGGCGGTCGGGACGCGTGCGCCGCTGATCGCGGCGCGCGTCGCAGCTGAGCTGGGCCTCGCCGAACCGACGCTGCCGTGGGGGGCGATTCGGGTGCGCCCCGCCCAGCTGGCGAGTGCGCTCGGGGTGCTCGCCGGTGTCCTCGGCAAGGTCGCCGGCGATGTCGCGCTGTTCTCGCAGAGCGAGGTCGGGGAGTTGCGCGAGGGCGGCGGGCCCGGACGCGGGGGCTCCTCGGCGATGGCGCACAAGCACAACCCGGTCGCCAGCGTGTCGGTGCTCGCCTGCACGACCCGAGTCCCCGGCCTCGTGGCGACGGTGCTCGCCGCGATGCCCCAGGAGCACGAACGCGCCGCGGGCGCATGGCAGGCGGAGTGGGGGACGCTCGCCGACCTGCTGACGCTCGTCGGCTCCGCCGCAGCGTGGTCGGCCGACCTGCTGGTCAACCTCGAGGTCGACGTCGAGCGGATGCGCGAAAACGCGGCCGGACTCGAGGGCGACCTTGACGCGATCGACTCGCTGATCGACCGCGCGCTGGCGGCGAGGCCGGTATGAGCGCCGTGGCCCTGCACTGCGATCAGACCGGGCCGCTCGACGCGCCGGTGCTGCTGCTCGGATCCTCGCTCGGCACGACGCTCGAGATGTGGACGCCGGCACTGGAGCGGCTCGCGCGCCGCTTCCGGGTCGTTCGCTTCGACCACCGCGGGCACGGCCGCTCGCCGGTGCCGGCGGGTCCGTACGCGATCGCCGACCTCGCCGGCGACGTGCTCGCCCTGCTCGATCGCCTCGGCCTCCGGCGCGTCTCCTACGCCGGCGTCTCGCTGGCCGGCATGGTGGGACTGTGGCTCGCGGCCCACGCCCCGGCGCGGATCGAGCGGCTCGTCTGCATCTGCAGCTCGGCGCACCTGCCGCCCGCGCAGGCCTGGGCGGAGCGGGCCGCCAGCGTGCGCGCCGCCGGGAACGTCGGCGTGGTCGCGGACGCCGTGCTCGAGCGCTGGTTCACGCCCGCCTATGCGCGCGCGCACCCGGAGATCGTGGAATGGGCCGGCGCGATGCTGCGGAGCTCCCCCGCCGTGGGATACGCGGCGTGCTGCGAGGCGATCGAGCATCTCGATCTGCGCAGCGATCTCGCGCGGATCACGGCGCCGACGCTCGCCGTCGGCGCGGCCGAGGATCACGCTGTGCCGCCCGTGCATTCGCAGGCAATCGCCGCCGGCGTGCCCGGCGGGCGTCTCGAGCTGCTCGCGCGCGGCGCCCACCTCGCGGCGATCGAGCGCGCGGACGAGGTGGCAACGCTGATCGAGCGTGAAATGGAGGTTGGCGCATGAGCGACCCGCCCTACGAGGACGGCATGCAGGTGCGCCGCGAGGTGCTCGGGGACGAGCACGTCGATCGCGCGATCGAGCGCACCACCGAGTTCACCGCGCCATTTCAGGACTTCATCACGCGCTACGCGTGGGGCGCCGTCTGGGCTCGCGACGGGCTGGACCGCCGCACGCGCAGCGCCGTCACGCTGGGCGTGCTGACCGCGCTCGGGCGCGAGCACGAGATCGCGATGCACGTCCGCGCCGCGCTGCGCAACGGGCTCTCCGCCGTCGAGATCGGCGAAGTTCTGCTGCAAACCTCCGTCTATGCGGGCGTGCCCGCGGCGAACCGAGCGTTCGCGATCGCCGACGAGGTCATCACCGAGCAGGAGCGGCCCGGATGAGCGACGCCGTGGCGTCCCGCGGGCAGTTCGTCCAGTCGCTCTCGCGCGGTCTGGCGGTGATCCGCGCGCTGAACAGCGCCGAGCCGATGTCGCTGAGCGACGTCGCGCGCGCCAGCGAGCTCTCGCGCGCCTCGGCCCGGCGCTTCGTGCTGACGCTCGAAGAGCTCGGCTACGTGCAGCAGCAGTCGGCGGGGCGCTTCGCGCTGACGCCACGGGTGCTCGAGCTGGGTTTCGCGTACCTCTCGGCGCTCGGGCTGCCGGAGGTCGCGCAGCCGCACATGGAGCGGCTCGTCGGGATGGTCCGGGAGTCCTCGTCGGTCTCCGTGCTCGACGGCGAATCGGTGGTGTATGTCGCCCGCGTGCCGACGCGGCGGATCATGAACGTCGTGATCAACGTCGGCACGCGCTTCCCGGCTTACGCGACCTCGATGGGCCGCGTGCTGTTGGCGGGTCTCGATCAGGAGGTGTGCGCCGAGCTGCTGGACCAGATCGAGCTGGTGCCGCTGGCTCACGACACGATCACGACGCGCTCCGAGCTCGAGGCGGAGCTGGAGCGGGTGCGGCTCGCGGGCTACGCGATCGTGGACCAGGAGCTCGAGTCCGGCCTGCGATCGGTGGCTGCGCCGATTCGCGACCGCCGGGACCGCGTGATCGCGGCGATCAACCTGGCGGTGCACGCGCCACGCGTCACCGTTGCGGAGATCAGGGAGACGCTACTCGGTCCGCTGCTCGAGACGGCTGCGGCGATCGAGCGCGACCTCGGCGCCGAGCATGCGCCGGTCAACGGCCTGCGGCGGACCTGATGCGGCTGGCGAACCTCAATGGGCGGCTGATGGCCGCCGACGCGGGCTGCGGTTTCGTTGACGTCGCGCTTGCGAGCGAGGGGCGATTTGACCCGGATCCGCAGCTCGTCTACGAGCGCTGGGAGGAGTTCCTTGCTTGGAGCTCCTCCGGTGCGCTGCTGGGGGACGGCGACCAGCTCGGTGTGGAGGCGCTCGGGCCGCCGGTGCCGCGCCCCCGCCAGCTCTTTGCCGTCGCGCTCAACTACGCCGAGCATGCCGCCGAGAGCGGGTCCGACGCGCCCACCGTGCCACAGATCTTCACCAAGTTCCCGAGCTGCCTGGCCGGACCGCGCACTGGCGTGACGCTTCCCGGCGCCTTCACCGACTGGGAGGCCGAGCTGGTGGTCGTGATCGGGCATCGCGCCCACCACGTGACCAGCGGCCAGGCATGGGAATACGTCGCCGGCCTGATGGTCGGCCAGGACCTCTCAGCGCGAGACGTTCAGCGCTCCGGACCGACGCCGCAGTTCTCGCTCGGCAAGTCGTTCCCCGGGTTCGGGCCGACCGGCCCGTGGCTCGTCAGCGTCGATGAGTACGGCGAGGGGGACGCCGAGATCGAGTGCGTGCTCAACGGCGAGCGGGTGCAGCACGCGAGCACCGGCGACATGACTTTCTCGATCGCGCAGCTGATCGCCCACATCTCGTCGATCACGCCGATGCTACCCGGGGACCTGATGTTCACGGGAACCCCGCCGGGGGTTGGCGCGCACCGCCGGCCGCCGGTGTTCCTGCGTGACGGCGACGAGCTGGTCAGCCGGATCTCGCGGATCGGGGAGATCTCGCAGACCTTCCACGACCGCTGAGACGGCTGCGGCGCGCGCGCCGGCGGGCGTTACTCGTGCGTGGCAGCGGGCGCGCTCGGCTCGCTGCGGCGGGCCGCGCGGCGGCGCCCGGCCTCGAGCCGCGCCGGCGGAGTGTGCGGAATCCGATGATGCTTCGGAACCCATTCCCGCAGGATCGTTCCCAGCACTCGCCAGCCGTCGCTGAACGTCCGCAGGTTGCTGCGGCCGTGGATTCGGGCAAGCTCGAAGCTTGCGACCTCGGCCACGCGCAGTCCCGACTTGGCGGCGCGAAGATTGAGCAGCGTCTCGACCTCGAAGCCGTCGATGTCCACGTTCAGCGCCGGTAGGCAGGCGTGCCAGAAGGCGTTGTAGCCGTAGCAGAGGTCGCTGTAGTGCGTGCCATGGAGCACGTTCGCGAGGTGCGTCAGGCCGCGGTTTCCCAGGCGCCGAAGCAGGGTCATGTCGTGGCTTCCACCGCCCTGGATCGCGCGCGTGCCCTTGGCGAAGTCGGCGCCCGCGACGAGCGCGCCGACGAACGCCGGGATCTCCTTCGGATCCGCCGAGCCGTCGGCGTCGAGCGTGACGATGATGTCGCCACGACAGGCGGCGAACCCGCATGCCAGCGCGTTCCCCTTGCCAGAGCGGTCCTGATGGATCACGCGGACGTCGGGCCGCAGCGATCGCGCGACGATCTCGGTGTCGTCGGTGGAGTGCCCCGGGACGAGCACCACCTCGAAGATGTTGTCGGGCAGGTTCGCGAGCACGTGGCGGAGATTCAGTGCCTCGTTGAGCGCGGGGACCACGACGCTCACGCGGATCGCGCTGATGTTGCCGCGTCGCCCGCGGCCGCCGCCACCGCCACCGCGGCGATCGCTTCGTGCGCCGTCAGGCTGTGCGAGACCGGTCCCGTTGCGCGTTGACGGATGCGAGCCGTTGCGCTCGAGCACGCCGTTCCCGTTGCGCTCGATGGTCCGGTTGCGCTCGAGCACGCCGTTCCCGTTACGCTCGATCACGCCGTTCCCGTTGTGTTCGATGGTCCCGTTGTGTTCGAGCGAGCCGTTCCCGTTGCGCTCGATGACGCCGTTCCCGTTGCGCTCGATGTTCCCGTTGCGCTCGAGCACGCCGCTTCCGTTGCGCTCGAGCACGCCGTTCCCGTTGCCCTCGATCACGCCATTACCGTTGCGCTCGATGACAGGGGACGCATCCGTGGCGAGCACGGCATGCCTCGCCGCCGTGACCATGGCGTCACGGAAAGCATCGACGATGCGGCCGTTGCCGGCCGTCGACTCGGGTCGCGAAGGCACGGGCTCCATCACCCACTTCTCGGCTTTACGTCGTCGTTTGTTGACCGAATCGCGTATTGCTGGACGGATGACCATCCTGTGGCCGCAAGATCTCGCTCGGCCTGCGGGCGAAATCGGCCGATACGTGTCCTATGCAACCCCCGGCAAGCGCGTTGGCGGCCGATTACGTCGCCCACGAAGAGCGGCCTGCCAGTCGCGCTCGGATCGGCGACATCGTGGTGGCGCTCGGATTCGCCGACCGTGAGACGGTCGAGGAGGCTGCTCGCGCGGCGCGCGAGATCGGCGAGCAGATCGGGCAGGTCCTGCTCGAACGCGGCGCGATCACCACCGATCAGTTTGCAACCGCGATGGCGCGGCGGTTCGGCCTCGAACATCGGCGCCTCGACGACATCAACCTGGATGCGTCCGCCGCGCAGCTCGTCTCGTTCACGGCCGCGCGCCGCATGCGCGCGGTGCCGATTGCGTACGAGAACGACCACACGCTGGTCGTGGCGGTCGCCAGTCCGGACAACTACCTGGTGCTGGAGGACATGTCCATGTTCACCGGCATGCAGGTCAAGCAGGTGGTGGTGTCGCAGGAGGACCTGGACGCGCTGCTCAAGCGACTGAGCGTGCTCGACGGCGAGCTGATCGAGGACGAGGTCGTGACCGACGCTCGTGGGCTTGATGAGGAGCAGTTCGAGAGCCCTGACGATGCGCCGACGATCAAGCTGGTGCGTTCGATCGTCTCCGAAGCAGTCGACCGCGGCGTGTCGGATGTGCACTTCGCGCCCGACGACGGCACGCTCACCGTGCGCTTCCGGATCGATGGCGTGATGGTGGAGGCCGCGCGCGTTCCGCGCAGCCAGGCCGCCGCGGTGATCTCGCGAATCAAGATCCTCGCGGACCTCGACATCTCCGAGAAGCGCCTGCCGCAGGACGGTCGGATCGGTATCGTGATCGACGGTCGCCGCGTGGACATCCGCGTGGCGGTGATGCCGCTCGTCGACGGGGAGTCCGCGGTGCTGCGGATCCTGGACGCCGGGCGCTCGCCGCTGTCATTGGACGAGCTCGGGATGAGCGCAGCGGACCTCGAGCGGCTCGGCGCGGCGCTGCACCGCACGCAGGGCGGAATCCTCGCGACCGGCCCCACGGGCTCGGGCAAGACGACGTCGATGTACGCGATGATCGCGATGGTCCGCTCGCCCGAGAAGACGCTGACGACGATCGAGGATCCGGTCGAGTATCGCCTCTCCGGCATCAATCAGATCCAGGTCTCAGAGCGCAGCGGGCTGACCTTCGCCACGGGCCTGCGGGCGATCGTGCGCGCCGATCCGGACGTGATCATGGTCGGCGAGATCCGCGACCGCGAGAGCGCTCACATCGCGATCGAGGCTGCACTGACCGGACACCTCGTGCTCTCCACGCTGCATACCAACGACGCCCCGAGCGCTCCGATGAGGCTCGTCGACATGGGAATCGAGCCGTACATGGTCGCGGCATCGATCAACTGCGTGGTCGCCCAGCGACTGGCACGCCGCGTTTGCACCAGCTGCCGCCGCCCGGCGAAGGCTCCCGGCCAGCTCGTTGGCCTCGAAGGGGGCGAGGTCGATGTCTTCGAGGCCGTCGGCTGCGCGCGCTGCCGGCGGACCGGTTACCGCGGGCGCCTCGGCCTCTACGAGGTGATGAACGTCACCGACGAGATCCGCAGCCTGATCGTCGGCCGCGCAGCGGCGCAGGAGATCCGTCGCCTCGCCGTGGAACAGGGGATGCGGACGCTTCGCGACGACGGGCTCGAAAAGGTCCGCGCGGGCGAGACGACGGTGCTCGAGATCGAGCGCGTGCTCGGCTGAGCCGAGCCGCTGCGCGGCGGCGGCCGCGAGCGCCGGCCGCTTCTGCGAGCGGCGCGGGGAGTGCCGCCTTCAGCGAAGCGCCGAAGCCATCCGCACGACGGCGTCGCGGAGGATGTCGGGCGAGGTCGCGAGGTTGAGCCGGACGTGGCCGGCCCCGCCGGTTCCGAAGCGCGGCCCGGAGCTCAGCGCGACGCGGCCACGCTCGAGAAACACCGCCGCGGGGTCGTCGCCGAGCTCCAGGGCGCGACAGTCGAGCCAGGCGAGGTAGGTCCCCTGCGGCCGCCGGTAGCGGACCGCGGGGAGGTGCTCCGCGAGCAGGTCGCCGAGCAGCCTGGAGTTCGCGTCCAGGCCGAGCTGCAGGCTGTCAAGCCAGCGGCGGCCGCCCCGCAGAGCGGCGACGTGGGCGATCACGCCGACGTGGCTTGGCCCGTGGCGGGCGCCCTCGGGCATCGCGGCGAGCTCCACCGCCGCCTCCGCGCCGCCCACGGCGAGCGCCGCCTTCAGTCCCGCCAGGTTCCACGCCTTCGACGCCGACAGCAGGCAGAAGGCGCGCTCGGTTCCGGGCAGCGTCAGGTACGGCACGTGCTCGCTTGCGGTCGCAACGATCGGGGCGTGGATCTCGTCGGCCAGCACCCGCACGCCGTGTCGCTGCGCATGCGCGACGACCATCGCAAGCTCCTCGCGCGAATGCACCGTGCCCGTTGGGTTGTGCGGGCTGCACAGCAGGAAGGCGGCGCTGCGACCGCCGGCCGTGGCGGCGGCGAAGGCCTCATCGAGGGTTTGCGGATCGATCCGGTGCTCTGCGTTCAGTGGCGCCTCGATCACGCGGCGTTCCAGCTGCTCGCTGACGCGGTAGAACGGCGTGTACACGGGTGAGTTGACGACCACGGCGTCGCCGCGGCGCGTGACGAGCTGGAGGATCTCGACGATCCCGCCCATCACGTCGGGAACGTTCGTGCTCGCGTCGATGTCGATCTCCCAGTCCCAGCGCTCGCGCGCGAAGTCCGAGAAGGCCTCGGCATAAGCCGTCCCCTCCGGGTAGCCGGTGTCTCCGATCGCGATCGCGTGGCCCACTGCGCGGACGACCGCGTCGGCGAGTGGCACGTCCATCTCGGCCACCCACAGCGGCAGGACATCGGCTCCGAACCGCCGCCACTTCATGCTCGTGCGGCGGCGCAGCTCATCAAGCGACAGCACGGCGAGGGGGTTTGTCACCCTGGGGACGCTACCTCGCCCGATGGCCTGCCCGCCGCTCCACGGCGTCAGCCGGCTCGTCGTGCTCAACCGGGCTTCCTCGACTGCGCCGCGGCGGACTCGCGCAGCGCGACGTCGAGCGGCGGGAGCTCGTTCGTGCGGGCGACCCGTGAGTAGAACGCGGCGCTGCGCTTCGGCCGGCGCCGCTGGGTGTCGTAGTCCACGAAGAGCAGGCCGAAACGCTTCTGGTAGCCCCAGGACCACTCGAAGTTGTCATGCAGGGACCAGTAGAAGTAGCCGGCCAGCGGCACGCCGTCGCGGATCGCGCGCCAGGCCGCCGCGAGGTGCCCGTGGACGTACTCGACGCGCTCGATGTCGTCGACCACGCCGTCGGGGTTCACGTAGTCCTCGGCCGCGCAGCCGTTCTCGGTGATGTAGAGCGGGAGGCCGGGAGTCGTCTCGGCGGCCAGCGTCACGAGCGTGTCGTAGAGACCGCTGGGCTCGATCAGCCAGCCCATCGAGGTGACCGGCAGCTGAGCCGGCTTGTAGAGGATCACGCCGGGCCGGGCGGGGATCGCCGTCTCGCCCCGTTGCAGCGCCGTCGAGTCGCCGAGCCTGACGTAATGGGGCGAGTAGTAGTTGACGCCGAGGAAGTCGGTGGGCGCGCCGATCAGCTCCATGTCGCCGTCGCGAATCAGCGAAGGCGGTGGCAGCAGGTGCTCGCGCGCCCTGGCGGGATAGCGGCCGTGGATCACCGGGTCGATCCAGATCCGGTTCTGCTCGGCGTCGGTGACGGCCGCGGCGTCCCTGGCGTCCGGGCCGGCCGCGCGAATCGGGTGGATGTCCAGCGTGATCCCCACGCGAGCGCCGGGGAGGACGCTGCGCAGTCGTTGCAGCGCGAGGCCGTGGGCGAGCATCAGGTGGTGGGTGGTCGCGGCGGCCAGCGCGTCGTCACGCAGGCCGGGTGCGTGGACCCCGTTGCGGTAGCCCTGGTTGGCCACGACCTGGGGCTCGTTGAGCGTGATCCAGGTGCCGCCGGTGTCGCCGATCGCCTCGGCCAGGATCTGGGCGTAGTCGGCGAAGCGTTCGGCCGTGTCGCGGTTGGCCCAGCCGCCGGCGTCCTCGAGCGCCTGGGGATGATCCCAGTGGTAGAGCGTTATCGCCGGCTCGATGCTGCGCGCGCGGAGCGCGTCTACGAGCGAGCGGTAGAAGTCGAGCCCGGCCTGGTTGATCGCGCCGCGGCCGCTCGGCTGCACGCGCGACCATGACACGGAGAAGCGGAAGGCGCCGAGACCGAGGCCCGCGATCAGGTCGATGTCCTCGCCGAAGCGGTGGTAGAAGTCGCAGGCGATGTCGCCGGTGTCGCCGCCGCGCACCTTTCCAGGCAGGTGGCTGAAGGTGTCCCACACCGACGGCGCGCGGCCGTCGGCGGTGGCAGCGCCCTCGATCTGGTAGGCGGACGTCGCGGCGCCCCAGAGGAAACCGTCAGGAAACGCCAGCGCGGTCGCGGCCGATCCCTTGGCGTCGCTCGTGGCCATGCGGTCCTCGTCCCTCTCCAGGTTGTCGGCGTTTTCAAAAGGGGCGCCGCGGCCCCGCTCCCCGGAGGAGAGCGGGGAGCGGGGCGTTGGCACCGGTTGGGTTTACGAGACGGGCTTCAGGTGCAACACGATGACCTCGTTGGTCGGCGTGTTGGGGCTGCCTGACTCGTACGCGTTCGTCGCTGACGGCCAGCCGGTGAAGTGCGCCGTGCTGTACTCGTCAAACGAAGCGCCGTACACGGTCGGGATGACCGGCAGGTTCTTCGCGACGTACGTCTCGAGCGGCGTCAGGTACTTGACCTGCTGAGCCGTCGTCGTGGCACCTGCGAGGCTCGCCAGGTCCTTGTCGAGCGAGGAGTTGTTCAGGCCTTCGAAGTCGCCGCTCGCGTTGGTCGGTGAGTTGAGCTTGCTGTCCAGCCAACCGTCGTAGATCCCGTACGGCAGGATGGCGGTGTTGGACCAGTGGCTCGTCGCCGAGCCGAACTTGCCGTCCGCGAGGTCGGCATACCAGGCGTTGTCCGACAGTCCGTCGAACGATGCCTGGATGTGCGCGGCCTTCAGCTCCGCGGCCATGAGCTGATCGTCCAGCGCATAGTCAGAGTAGTTGGACGGGTCGGTGATCGTGATGTCCACGACCTTGCCCTTGAGCGCGTAATAGCCGCCCTTGAGCGTGTAGCCGGCCTTGGTCAGAACCGCGTCAGCGGCCTTGGCGTTCGGGCTGGCCGACAGCGTCGCGGTCTTGAGCGCCGGTGCGAGCAGGCTTCCGAAGTTCGGCAGCACGAGGCCGCTGGCGTTCGTCGCGACCGGCTCGAGTCCGGCCTCGCCCTGCTTGCTGATGGCGTCGCGGCTGATCGCCAGGCTGACGGCCTGGCGGACGGCCAACTGGTTCATCGGCCACTGGCGGAGGTTCGGGATCAGGCTGTTCGTCTGCACCGGCGCGAACCACACGTGGTGCGTGGTCGGTGACTGGTTGACGAAACCACCGTTGAGGCCGTTGATGAAGTTGCCTGCCCAATCGAGGCCGTTGGTCTCGAGTGCGGAAAGCACCGTCGATGTATCGGCGAGCAGCGGGAAGTCAACCTGCGTCACGGCCGGCGGGCCGCCGCCGACGTTGAACGGGCCGCCCCAATAGTTCGCGTTCGCGGTCAGCACGACGCCCGTGCCGGCATTGAACTGGCTCAGCACGTAGGGGCCCGAGCCGATCGGATCGGTGTCGGTGAACGTGGACGGGTCACCACTGAGGTTGCCCCAGATCGACTGCGGCACGATGTACACGGAGCCCACGTACTGCAGGTCGGTGTACTGCGACGAGGAGAACGTGACGGTCACGGTCTGCCCCGACACGGTCGCGCCCGTGACCGGGACGCCGTTGGTGTTGAGGTCCGGGTACTTGACCAGCATGTTGTAGGTGAACGCCACATCGGCCGGCGTGAGCGCCGTGCCGTTGCTCCACTTCACGCCCTGGCGGATCGTGAAGGTGATCGAGGTGCCGCCGGATCCCCACGTGAAACCGCTCGCGAGGAAGTCATACGGCGCCTGCAACGGCTTGGCGATGTCCCACTGCAGCAGCGGCTCGTAGATCAGCGACGTTGCTCCGACGGTGTTCGCCGCGGAGGTCGACACAAACGGGTTGAAGTTGTCCGTCAGCGTCGTCTCCTGGCTGGACTCCATCGTGAGCGGCGTCGACGACGCGATCCTCGCCGTGGTGGCAGCGCTCGACGCACTTGGGAGTGCGAAGGCGATCATCAGCGCCGCGGTTGCGGCGACCGTGACCGTCGCGGAGGCAAATAGCCTGCGCTTGTTGAGCTTTTTCGGTTGCATCACTCATGTACCTTTCGTTGTGCAGGATGAAGTTCGTTGCGAAATGGACGCGTGTGCGGCACGCGCCCCGGTTGTCAGCGCCCGGTGCGGCACGCCAACGTGTGGCGCCGGGCTGCTGGCAATCCGAGTCAGGTCTTCATTGGCAGGCTCCTCTCGTCGCCTGTCTCGGAAGTCAGGTCCGGCGCCGCGACGTCGAGGCGCCAGCAGGCCGCCGCGCGCTGCGAGTTGATTCGCTGCAGCGGCGGGGACTCCGCGCGGCAGCGCTCGTCGGCGAACGGGCAGCGCGGCGCGAAGCGGCAGCCGACGGACGTCGAGAGCGCGCTCCCCGCCCGGCGCACCTCGCCGCGCTCGAGCTCGATGTCGATCGGATCGCCAAGGCGGTCGGGATCCGGCGCGGCGGCCAGCAGCAGCTGGGTGTAGGGGTGGGCCGGCTGTTGCGTCAGATCCTCTGAGGGCCCGCGCTCGACGATCTCCCCGGCGTACATCACGAGCGTGTCGTCGGCGAAGTAGCGCGCCGAGGCGATGTCGTGGGTGACGTAGAGGACCGCGAGCTCGAACTGCGCGCGCAGCTCGTCGAGCAGGTCGAGCACCTCGAGGCGGATCGAGACGTCGAGCATCGAGACCGGCTCGTCGGCGAGCAGCACGCGCGGTCGTGCGGCGAGCGCGCGGGCGATCGCGACCCGCTGGCGCTGGCCGCCGGACAGCTCGTGCGGGTACTTGGGCAGGAACTGCTCGGGGGGCGTGAGTCGCACACGTTCGAGCAGCCGCTCCAGCTCGCTGGCGATCTCCGCCCTGCCCTTCGCGCGCTGATGCAGGCGCACCGGCCGGCGCAGCGTGTAGCGCACGGTGTGCACCGAGTTCAGCGACGCGAACGGATCCTGGAAGACCATCTGCACGTCACCCTTGTAGGAGCGGAACGTGCCGTGCGTCCACGGGCGAACCTCGGCGCCGTCGAGCAGGATCTGCCCGCGGGTCGGCCGCTCCTGTCCGGCGAGCATCCGTGCGACCGTCGACTTGCCCGAGCCGCTCTCGCCGACGAGCGCCACCACGGCGCTGCGGTAGAGCCCGAACGAGACCTCCCGCGCAGCGGACAGCACCTCGCCGCCGCGCAGGCTGCGCGAGAGCCGGAAGTCCTTCGACAGGGCGTGCGCTTCGAGCACGAGCGGGCCGCGCGCGGCGGCCGCCGGGAGCAGCTCGGGCTGGGTCTGCACGGCGCTCATACCGGCTCCTCCGCGGGGGAGGCGCCGGCGCTCGCCGCCGCGGTGGGCGTGAGCGCAGGGCGATCCGCCGTCTCGGGTGTCACGAACGGGCATGCGCTGAAGTGCCCGGCGACCGATCCAGGCACGGGCAGCACGCGCATGTCGATGCTCTTGCACGGCTCGGCGGCGTAGCGGCAGCGCGGAACGAACGGGCAGCCCGGCGGCAGCGACCGCAGGTCGGGCGGCGAGCCCGGAATGCCGGCGAGGGCTTTGCGTGCGCCGTGGACGCTCGGGAACGACGCGAGCAGTCCCCGGGTGTAGGGGTGAGCCGGGCGATTGTGGATCTGCTCGGCGGTACCGACCTCGAGCAGCCGCCCCGCGTACATGATCGCGATACGGTCGGCGATCTCGAGCAGCAGCGAGAGATCGTGCGTGATGAACAGTACGGCGAAGTGAAGGCGCTTCTGCAGCTCGACGATCTGCGCCAGGATCTCCCGCTGGACGACGACATCGAGCGCCGTGGTTGGCTCGTCCATGATCACGACCTCCGGATCGACGGCCAGCGCCATCGCGATCATCACGCGCTGGCGCATGCCGCCGGAGAGCTCGTGCGGGTAGCTGCGCAGGCGCTCGCGCGGGATGCCGACGAGGTCGAGCAGCATGCCGAGGCGCTCGCGCTTCTCGTCCCCCTTGAGGTGCAGATGGGCATCCAGTACGTCGCCGAGCTGATCGCGGATGCGCAGCACCGGGTTGAGCGCGTTCATCGCGCTCTGGAAGACGATCGAGATCTCGCGCCAGCGCAGCTTGCGCAGCTCGCGAGAGGTTTGATCGAGGATCTCCACGCCATCCGGCGCGAAGCGCGTTCCGCGATACATCACGCTCCCGCCGGTGATCACGGCCGGCGGGCGCAGCAGCCGGCAGGCGCCGAGCGCCAGCGTGGACTTTCCCGAGCCGCTCTCGCCGGCCAGGCCGACCGTTTCGCCGGGCGCGAGCGCGAGGTCGATGTGGTCGACGGCCTTGACGTCGACGTCGCCGCGGTAGACGATCGACAGGTCGCGGATCTCGAGGACCGGCGGGCGCTCCTCCGTGGCGTAGCTCGGCGTCGAGCCGTTGCGGGCGGTGTCGGCGGGGCTCATGCGAGCGGCTCCACGCGCTCGACCGGCGTCGGATCGGTCGGCCTCCAGGCGCGCCCGGACCATTTCGGTCCCGCGCGATGGGCGGTCGTGGCGGAGCCGGTCGGACGCCAGCCGCCGCGCCGGCGCTTCCTGCGTCCGGTCGAGTTGCGCAGGCGCGGGTTGCCGAGCTCGTCGAGCCCGAAGTTCAGCAGCACGAGGCCGGTCCCCAGCAGCGCGGCGGCAACCCCGGGCGGCACGTACCACCACCACGCGCCGATGCTGAAGGCGTTCGCGCTCTGCGCCCAGAACAGCATCGTGCCGAGATTCCAGGTGGAGAAGTTCGCGACGCCGATGAACGCGAGCGCCACCGATGTCAGGATCGCGTAGAGGAACGTCCCGACGAAGTTCGCCGCGATCAGGCTGACCTCGTTCGGCAGGATCTCGAACACGACGAGCCGCCAGGTTCGCTCGCCGGTCTCGCGCGCCGCGGCGATGAAGTCGCGGCTGCGCAGGGTGAGGGTCTGGGCGCGGATCACCCGCGCGCCCCACGACCAGCCGAGCGCGCTCAGCACGATCGCGGTCGGCAGGTCGCCGCTGTTGGGGAGGTAGCCGAGCAGGACGATCAGCAGCGGCAGCGCGGGCAGGACGACGAACACGTTCATGAGCAGCGACAGTCCCTCGTCGGCGACGCCGCCGAGGAAGCCCGCGGTGACGCCCGTGGCCACCGAGAGCGTGGTCGCGATCGTCGCCGTCAGCACGCCGAGCACGACCGAGGAGCGCATCCCCACGAGCAGCTGCGAGAGGACGTCCTGGCCTGTAGTCGTGGTGCCGAGCAGGTGGGCCGCGGTCGGGCCGACGGCCCCGAGCGCGTTGGGGTTCGTGGCGCTGGGGTCATACGGGGCGATCGCCGGCCCGATGATCGCCACGAGCACGAAGATCGCGAGGATGCCGCCGCCGACCTTGGCCTTCGTCGGCATCGTGCGCAGGAACTGCCCGCGCCGGGGGACGATGGCCGCGGTCTGCGGGGGCGCTGAGACTGCGACGGCCATCAGAACGCCGCCCTTGTGCGCGTCCGCGGATCGGCGAGCACGTATATGACGTCGGCGAGCAGGCAGGCGAGCAGCACGGCGGCCGAGATCGCCAGGAAGATCCCCTGCATCACCGGGAAGTCGTCCTGGGTGACGGCGTTATAGAGCTGGTAGCCGACACCCGGATAGGAGAAGACGATCTCCATCACGAGTGCGCCGGCGATCACGAAGCCGATCGCGAGGGCGAAGCCCGCGATGTTCGGCAGGATCGCGTTGCGCGCCGCGTAGGTGAACATCACGCGCCGCGTGGAAAGGCCCTTGGCCTCCGCGGCCAGCACGTAGTCCTCGCCGATCGTCGTGATCATCACGTTGCGCATCTGCAGCATCCAGCCCGCCATCGAGGTGACGATGATCGTGGCCGCCGGCAGGATGCCGTGATGGATCGCGCTGCCGATGAAGGCAGCGTTGAATCCGACGTTGACGCCGAGCGTGGCCCCGCCGTAGCCGGGGAAGAGGTGCCAGTCGTTCGAGAAGAGCTGGATCGCGATCAGCGCGAGGAAGAAGTAGGGCGTCGCCTGCAGGAAGGTGAACGCGGGCAGCAGCTGATCGAAGCGCCCGCCGCGCCGCCAGCCGGCGAGGATGCCGAGCAGCGTGCCCAGGATGAAGCTGATGACCGTCGCGGTGCCGACCAGCGCGAGCGTCCAGGGAATCGTGTTGCGAAGCACGCTGGTGACCGTCGCCGGGTAGGCGGCGGTCGAGACGCCGAGATTGCCATGGAACAGATGGTCGAGGTAGACGCCGTACTGGTGCAGCAGGCTCCCCTGGTGGCCGATGCCGAACTGCAGGTCGAGCGCCTTGACCGCGGAGGCGGTCAGCTGCGGATGCTGCGCGAGCATCGCCTCGACGGGGGTCCCCGGCAGCACGTGCGGGATGAGGAAGTTGATCGTCAGAGCGACCCATGCAGCGACGGCATAGAACCCCAACCGGCGAATCATGAACTGCATTTCCTCGACCAGCCTCCTCTAACCCGCTCCTCCCACGAACTGCACGCGCGACCTCCCACGCGTTACCATCAATGTGGAAACGCTACCAGCCTCTCGCTGGCACGTCAAACCTCAACCGTCGCCCGACCAGGGCGAAGCGACAGGAGACCCAAGTGCGGTATGGACACTTCGATGACGAACGCCGCGAATACGTCATCGAGCAGCCGGCGACGCCACTGCCCTGGGTCAACTACCTCGGCACCGATGCCTACTTCGGGATCATCTCCAACACCGCCGGCGGCTACTCGTTCTATCGCGACGCCCGCCTGCGCCGCCTGACGCGCTACCGCTACAACGCGGCGCCGTTCGACGTCGGCGGCCGCTACCTGTACCTGCGCGACAACGCGAGCGGCGAGTACTGGTCGCCGTCGTGGCAGCCGACCCAGAGCCCGCTCGACGCCTACGAGTGCCGCCACGGCCTCTCGTACACGGTCATCTCCTCCTCCTACCGCGGAGTCGACGCCGAGACGCTCTACTTCGTGCCGCTCGGCGAGACGCTCGAGGTCTGGCGGCTTCGCGTCACCAACCGCCGCGACGAGGCGGTGGATCTGTCCGTCTTCTCCTCGGTCGAGTTCTGCCTGTGGGACGCCCAGGACGACGCGGCCAACTTCCAGCGCAACCTGTCCACCGGCGAGGTCGAGGTCGTCGACGGCGTGATCTACCACACCACCGAGTATCGCGAGCGCCGCGACCATTTCGCCTACTTCGCCTGCTCGGAGCCGATCGCCGGCTTCGACACCCAGCGCGAGGCGTTCCTTGGGGCCTACCGTGGCTGGGACCGCCCGATCGCCGTCGAGCGTGGGGTCTCGGGCAACTCGATCGCCCACGGCTGGGCGCCGCACGGCTCCCATCACGTGAAGCTGGCGTTGGCGCCCGGGGAGACGCGCGAGGTCGTGTTCCTGCTCGGCTACCACGAGAACCCGCACGAGCAGAAGTTCGACCCGCCGGGCAGTCGCGTCGTCAACAAGCGGCTCGTCGCGCCGGTGATCGAGCGCTGGCTCGCCCCGGCGATGATCGACGACGGGCTGGCGCGCCTGCGTGCGCACTGGGACGCGCTGCTCGTGGGCTGCCAGGTCTCGACGCCCGACCCCGACACCAACCGCATGGTCAACATCTGGAACGCCTACCAGTGCATGATCACCTTCAGCATGAGCCGCTCCGCCTCGTTCTTCGAATCGGGAATCGGACGGGGAATGGGCTTCCGCGACTCCAACCAAGACCTGCTCGGCTTCGTCCACATGGTGCCGCAACGGGCACGCCAGCGGATCATCGACATCGCCTCGACGCAGATGGCCGACGGTTCCGCCTACCACCAGTATCAACCGCTGACCAAGCGCGGAAATGACGCGATCGGCTCGGGTTTCAACGACGACCCGCTGTGGCTGATCGTCGGCGTGGCCGCCTATCTGAAGGAGACCGGCGACAGCTCGATCCTCGATGTCGCGGTGCCGTACGACAACGCCCCCGGCAGCGAGACGCCCCTCTACGAGCACCTTCGCCGCAGCATCGCCTTCACGCTCGCGCGGCTGGGGCCGCACGGCCTGCCGTTGATCGGCCGGGCCGACTGGAACGACTGCCTCAACCTCAACTCCTTCTCCGAGTCGCCAGGCGAGTCGTTCCAAACGGTTGAGAACCGCTCGGGCAGCACCGCCGAATCCGTCTTCATCGCCGGCCAGTTCGTCCTCGCGGCCAAGGAAATGGCCGCGATCGCCGAGAGCTTCGGCGCGGACCGTGCAGATCGCGGCGAGTCCGGGCGCTACCACGACGCGGCCGCCGGGATGGAGGCCACGATCGCCGCGCACGGCTGGGACGGCGAGTGGTTCCGGCGCGCCTACGACTACTTCGGCAACCCGGTCGGATCGGCCGAGAACGAGGAGGGCAAGATCTTCGTCGAGGCACAGGCGATCTGCGTACTCGGGGGCGTCGGCCTGGCGGACGGCACGGCGCGGCGCGCGCTCGACAGCGTGCGCGAGCGGCTGGCGAGCGCGCATGGCGTCGCGCTGCTGGCGCCCGCCTACACGCGCTACCACGTCGAGCTGGGCGAGATCTCCTCCTATCCGCCGGGGTACAAGGAGAACGCCGGCATCTTCTGCCACACCAACCCGTGGGTGATGATCGGCGAGGCGATGCTGGGCGACGGCGACGCGGCCTTCGAGTACTACCGACGGATCAACCCGTCGGTGCGCGAGGCGATCAGCGAGGTGCATCGCTGCGAGCCCTATGTCTACGCCCAGATGATCGCCGGACGTGACGCGGCGACCGAGGGCGAGGCCAAGAACTCCTGGCTGACGGGAACCGCGGCATGGACGTTCGCCGCGATCACGCAATGGATCCTGGGGATCCGGCCCGAGTACGAGGGCCTGCGGATCGACCCGGTGCTGCCGGCCGCGTGGCCGGGTTTCAGCGCCGTGCGCTCCTTCCGTGGGGCGACCTACCGCATCGCCGTCACGAAGCCGGCCGGCACCGTGGCGCGCGTCACGCGCCTGGTGGTCGACGGCCGAGAGGTCGAGGGCAACCTGGTCCCGCTGGGCGCCGCCGGCGCCACGGTCGAGGTCGAGGCCATCGCCTCGACCTGAACGCGCGCCGGGAACGGCGCGCAGCCGCCCGGCGACGACTTGTGCGGCAAACAGCACGAATCTGTATCAAACCCGGTAACGTTTTCAGTCACTGAGAACGATGGCGACACTTCCACACAAGACTGGGCGACCGGGGCGACGCGCGACGATTCGCGAGATCGCCGACCTCGCGGGTGTCTCGATCGCCACCGTTTCGCGCGTCGTCAACGGCAGTGGCTACGTGTCCGAGAAGACGCGGATCGCCGTTGAGAGCGTGATCCGTGAGCACCGCTACACGGCCAACCGCAGCGCGCGCGCACTCTCCGCCGGCCGCACCGGCCTCGTCGGGGTCACGCTGCCGAGGATCCACCCGGCCTACTTCTCGGAGATCACGGCCGGCATCGCCGAGGCGCTCTACGAGCTCGACATGCGCATCGTGCTCGCCCCGACCCTGCACGAGCACGACCGCGAGGTCGACCTGCTCGAGCGCCTGATGCACGGCACCACCGACGGCGCGCTGCTGGTGCTGCCCGAGGAGTCCGGCAGCGAGTTGCGCACGCTGATGACCTACGGCTACCGCTTCGTCGTGGTCGACCCGCGCAGACGCATCGACGAGCGGGTCGCCACGGTCTCGGCGGCACACTCCTCCGGCGCCGATCAGGCGACGCGCCACCTGCTCGAACTCGGCCACCGCCGCATTGCCGCGATCACCGGGCCGCCCGACATGATGGCCACGGAGGAGCGCCTGCGCGGCTACCGCGCCGCGCTCGCAGCGGCCGGCGTGCCCGCGGACGCGTCGCTCGTGGTCGAATCCGACTGGGAGGTCGACGGCGGGCGCCGGGCCGGCGCCGCCCTGCTCGAGCTGCCCGACCCGCCCACGGCGATCTTCGCCTTCAACGATCCGCTCGCGATCGGCGCGATGCAGTCCATCGTGGCGGGTGGCCTGCGCGTGCCGCAGGACGTGTCGGTCGTGGGCTTCGACGACACCGTCGAGGCCGAGTTCGTCACACCGCGGCTGACCACGGTGCGCCAGCCGCTCGCCGAGATGGGGCGCATGGGGGTGAGCCTGTTGATGCGGCTGCTCGAGAACCGCAGCTTCGAGGCGCTCCATGTCGAGCTCGCGACGCAGCTGATCGTCCGCGCCTCGACGGGCCCGGCACCTGTGCGCTGACGCGGGCCCCGCGTCGCCGGCGCTCGCGCACGCCACGCAGCGGCTGATCGGCACGCCCCCCGCCAGAGGACGCGGCGGCGCGCGGTCACGCTTTCGCAACGGCCGAACGCCGCCCGCGCGTGGAGAATAGGAGGGCTGCGAGTCCGGCCGCCGCGACGCAGCGCGACGCCAGACCTGGTCGGGATTCCCCTGTTCACGCTGACGACAGCCCTGTTGCTCTGCCTGCTCGGCCTGGGGGTGGGCGTGTTCGGCACGCTCGTCGGCGCCGGCGGCGGCTTCATCGTCACGCCGGTGCTGCTGCTGCTCTACCCGCACAGCACACCCGACCTGATCACCGCGATCAGCCTCGTCGTCGTGTTCTTCAACGCGACCTCGGGCAGCGCCGCCTATGCGCGGCAGGGCCGGATCGACTACCGCTCAGGGCTGATCTTCGCGGCCGCCACGGTGCCGGGCTCGATCCTCGGGGTGCTGCTGGCCAACCGCGTCTCGCGCCCCGGCTTCGACGTGATGATGGGCGTCGCGCTGGCGGCGCTCGCGCTCTGGCTGCTCTTCGGGCACACCGAGGCCGGGGAGGGCGTCGCGGGGGTCGGCTCGCCGCGCACGATCATCAGCCGCGACGGCCACACGTACAGCTACCGGGCGCGCGTGCGGCGCGGCGCCGTGCTGAGCGTCGGCGTCGGCTTCGTCTCCAGCTTCCTCGGCATCGGCGGCGGCGTCGTGCACGTCCCGCTGATGGTCGCGGCACTCGGCTTCCCCACGCACGTCGCGACCGCAACGTCGCACTTCGTGCTCGCGTTCATGGCGCTGGTCGCGACGATCACGCACGTGCTCAGCGGCTCGTTTCACCATGGCGTCGGGCTGCGGCGAGCCGCCTCGCTGTCGGTCGGCGTGGTGATCGGGGCACAGGTCGGCGCCCGTCTCTCCCAGCGCGTCAGCGGCCGGCGCATCCAGCATCTGCTCGCCGGCGGACTGCTGCTGCTCGGCGTGCGACTGATCCTGAGCGTCGTGATCTGACGCGCCGTCCCTCGCGGGCCGCCCGGAGCCGCCCGCCACGAGCTGAACCGGGGCGCAGGCGGCTCCCGCCGGAGCCACTTTCGCTAATGCGGTTGCGGCACGATGCGGATGTAGGGCCGCGGCGACTGCCAGCCGTCGGGGTAGCGCTCGTGCGCCTCCTCGTCGGATACCGAGCCGGCGATGATCACGTCGTCGCCCGGCTGCCAGTTGACCGGAGTGGCGACCTTGTGCTTGGCCGTGAGCTGCAGCGAGTCGATCACGCGCAGCACCTCGTCGAAGTTGCGCCCAGTCGTCATCGGGTAGATCAGGATCAGCTTGATCTTCCTGTCGGGCCCGATCACGAAGACGTTGCGGACCGTCTGGTTGTCAGCCGCGGTGCGGTCGGTTGCCTCGCCCGAGACGTCGAGCGGCAGCATCCCGTAGAGCTTCGAGACGGCGAAGTCGGCGTCGCCGATGATCGGATAGTTGGGCGCGGTGCCCTGGGTCTCCTCGATGTCCTTCGCCCACTGGGCGTGATTGGAGACCGGGTCGACGGAGAGGCCGATGATCTTCACGCCGCGACGCTCGAACTCCGGCTCGATCGACGCCATGTAGCCGAGCTCGGTCGTGCAGACCGGGGTGAAGTTGCGGGGGTGCGAGAACAGCACGGCCCACGAGTCTCCGAGCCACTCGTAGAAATGGATCGGGCCCTGGCTGGTGTCCGCCTCGAAGTCCGGGGCGGTCGAGCCTATCTGCAGTGACATCGATTCTCCTTGCGTTGGCTGCGAGCGAGAGGGGGACGCGGCGATCCGCGGGACCCGACGCGCGGGCGGCGGCGGGGCGGGTCGTCCGGCGGACAGCAGATTCTACCAAATCTTGATCAAGAATCGGGGGCATCGGGGGCGCATTCCGCGCTCCGCAGCGTCGCGGGCCGGCGTTCACGCGCGCGCCGGCGAGGCGCACTCCGCGCTCCGCAGCGTCGCGGGCCGGC
>Ga0181535_10002274_pt1 | contig 23797 bp, 21 predicted proteins | sample PEATcosm2014_Bin_44_FD_119774 | JGI IMG/M metagenome (GOLD analysis project Ga0181535, IMG submission 119774) | Peatland microbial communities from MTU Mesocosm Facility, Houghton, MI, USA - PEATcosm2014_Bin17_30_metaG | ecosystem: Environmental > Terrestrial > Soil > Wetlands > Peat | place...
CACCGGAAAGCCGTAGTGGCGGCCCATCTCGGTGAGCGCCAGATTGAGCAGGATCTCCTCGGGGCCCGCCGAGGTGTAGGTCGAGGTGCGCATGTCCATGATGCCGGCGTTGCCCACGTAGATCAGCGGGCAGCCCGGCACCGCGAGCTGCAGGATGGCGAAGGCGGCCAGGCCCTCGGCGTTGGTCTGCACGGCGGTACCGGCCAGCGTGAGCGGCGCGGTGGCGCCGGCCATGGCCAGGCTGAAGACGGTGATCGGTACGCCCTGTTCGGCGAGCAGGATGGCCGCCTCGAGGCTGTCGGCGTCGTGCTGCAGCGGGCTCACCGGGCAGTAGACGATCGAGAAGATGGGCCGCTCGGGCCGCCACACGCCACCCGGGCTCGCCGCCGCCAGCATCTCCATGACGAAGGGCACGTCGGCCGGGTCGGTGACCTCGCCCTGCACGTGCTTGGCGCTGCCGGTGAGCATGGCCTGCAGGCCGCGCAGCGACTGCAGGCGCGGCTCCTCGTCGCAGGGGTAGGCGGTGTACCAGAGCACGCCGATCTCGTCGAGGGCATCGGCGACCGTCATGGCGTCGCGCAGGTCGCGGGCGGTCGAGGGGCGGCGCTCGCCGGTGCGGTGATCGAGGCACATGGCGCCCATGCCGTCGTGGGTGGCGAAGGTGCGCGTGTGGTCGAGCAGGGCATCCTTTTCGGGGTCGCGCGCGGCCAGCAGCACGTGCTTGGGTGCGCGGGCGATGGCCGACTCCACAAGATCGCGCGGCAGGCGCACGATCTGTGTGTCGTCGTCGACCGCGGCGCCCGCGCCGCGCAGCAGCGCCTGGGCGCGGGCCAGCGGCACGCGCACGCCGACCTCGGCGAGCAGCCGCAGCGACTGCTCGTGCACGTAGCCGATGGCGGCCTCGTCGAGCATGCTCAGGCGCGGGCGCACCGTGCTCGCAAAGCCGCCGGCGCCGCCCGCGAAGCCGCCCGCGCCCGCGAGCACGCTCGGTACAGCCGCGCCAAGGCCGGTCGTCACGCCGTCGAAAGAGGCGCTCATTCGGTCACCCCCAGAGGTTCGAGTGTCGCGCCGTCTGTCGGCGCCTTCGTCGGCGATGCGGCCGCGAGCAGGTCGGCATCGCCGACGATGCCGCGCGCGAGATTGCGCTTGCCGACCGCCCAGAAGATGAGGCAGCCGGCTCGCGCTGGCGAGCCGGCTGCGCGCTCAGTCCGCGACGACACGCTCAGGCGACGCCGACCAGTCGGTCCGTTTCTTCGACGATGCCGTGGATGGCCGCTTTGACGTCGTCGTCGAGCGGTGTCGGCCGGTACTCGGCGATCACCTCGCGCGCCTCGGCCAGGCAGCGGGTGTGGAGGTCGGTCGAGCCGCGCGCCTCCCACTCCTCGCGTACGCGGCGGTCGAGGAACCGCGGCTGTGAGAGCTCACGCATGTGGTGCAGGGTGGCGTCGAGCGAGAGAAAGTCGCCGAACGAACCCACGCGGGCGATGTCGTCGACGGCCAGCGTCTCGTCTGAGATGGTGATGCCGCCGATGCAGTGCTTGATCATGCGCGCGAACTCGTTGTCCATGACGAACTGTCCGCAATCGAAGGTGACGCCCGACTCGATCATTCCCGAACCGTAGATCAGGTTGGCCCCTGCCAACGCTGCCATGATGCCGGTGAGGGTCTTCTCGTGCCCCGCCTGGGCGTCACTGAGCTTCGCATCTGCCTATAAGCCGGCCACGAAGCTGGGCAGCAGGTAGCGCTTGGCCATCTGGGCCACGGCGGCGCTGATCATGGCGAGTTCGGGCGAGCCCACGCAGGCGGCCGCGAGCTTCAAGTCCATGGCCGTCGTGGAGCTGCCGTAGATGCAGGGCGCGCCGCGCTCGGTGAGCTGCGCCAGGGTGATGCCCGAGAGCACCTCGGCGTTGTGCGTGACGAGCGTGCCGGCCAGGGTGACCGGTGACGAACCGCCGGCCATGGCCATAGAGAGGATGTTGTTGGGAATCCCCCAGCGGGCCGTCTCGATGATCACCTCGGTGGCCTCGTGGGGCAGCTTGAGCGGGCTCACGGGGCAGACGCCGTTGTAGACGATGGGGCGGCGGCGCAGTTCGTCGGCGCCGCCCACGATCTCGGCGGCCATGTGGAAGATGGCCCTCGTCTCGGTGCGCGACAGCGGCCCTATGCCGATCGGCTTGGTCGTGTTCAGGTACTGCATCTCGGCGTTGTGCACGGCGCAGGTCTCGGGCGGCACGTCTTTGGCGCCCACGGCGATCTCGAAGGTCTCGATGTCGGAGAGGTAGTCGTTCAGGCGGGCGATGTCGGCGATGTCGGCCTTGGTCGAGTCGCGGATCTCGCCGGTAGCCGGGTCGACCACGCGGATGCCCTCGCTGAAGTTGGTGAAGGCCACGCGTCCCGGCTGCAGCACGATGTCGTTCCTGGGGTCGCGTCCGCAGAGGGCGAACGTGCCGGGCGCCGAGCGGATGGCGTCTTCGACCACGTGCGGCGGCAGGCGCACGACGTGGGTCTCGCGATCGACGGCGCAGCCGCCGTCGGCAAAGATGTCGAGCGCCTCGTCGGCTTCGACGAACACACCGGTGCGCTCGAGCACCTCGAGCGTGGCGGCGTGGATGTCGTCGAGCTCGGAATCGTTGAAGACGTTGAGGCTGAAGCCGCCGCTGCGCGGCCGGCCGGCGAACAGGTTGCGTTTCACGCAGGGACCTCCGCTTTGGGTGCGAACGCGCCGGTCGACCGCGTTGCGGGGCGGCCGACGTGCTCGCGGAACTTCTCGACACAGTTGATGGGCACGTCGAGGACCTCGGCGATGTGGAACTTGGCCTCGATCGCGCCGGGCTCGCCCGGGTACGTGAGCTCCTGGACCGGGATCAGACCGAGCCCGAGCTCGCGCCGTACGTCGTGCATGACGAGCGGGTCGGAGAGATCGTCGGTGCTCACGCCGAGCCGCTCGGCGACGTGGGCCTTGGCATCGTCCAAGCGCATTCCCCGGGTCATCTGCATGCGGGCCACCAGATCTCCAGCGGCGCGCATGCCACCCATTCCCGAGGCAAGCGCATGGGTGCAGGCCATGCCGAGCGGGTCGCCGACCCCTACCTACAAGCCGTCGAGGCGGCCCACCGTGCGCATGGCGTGCGAGACCCGCGCCACGGCGTCGGCCGGCGGGTAGGGCGTCATGGGCACGCCGCCCACCCCCATGCCGGCGTTCATGTGCACGGGGATCGGCGACTCGGCGACGCAGGGTTTGACGATCGTCAGCGCCCGGGCCACGTTCCAGGCGACCGACTTGGTGGTGTTGACGTTCACGGCCGGCCCGAAGACGGTGACGCCGGCCTCGGCGGCGAGCTCGACCAGGTCGCGCGGCCACAGGCCGGCCAGGCGCCGGCCGTGGAACTCGAGCTCGCCGTGCATGCCGAGCACGAACTCGCTGGCCATGCCGAGCTCGATGCCGACATCGGGATGTCTGCTCTTGATCTCCTCGACGGCCCGCAGGGCTGCCAGCAGGTCGGCGTCGCCGGCGGCGCCGGAGGTGTCGAAGTCGAGACCGTCGGCGCCGGCCTCGATCATGCCCTCGGCGACGAAGACCATGTCGCGCACGGCGTGCTCCATGGCCTCTTCCTGGGCGGCCCGGGCCTCGTCGATGCGGCCCAGCGGCAGCAGTTCTGACCAGTTGGCCACCGGGCCGTCGGGCCGCGAATAGCGTCCCAGGTCGGGCATGGCGCCGTACTGCAGCGGCGCGACCAGATTGAGCTGGGCGGTCTTCATGACCTGCTGCTCGAACGAGAGGATCGTCTTGATCGCCTTGTAGGAGTAGTCGATGTGATAGAGCTCGAGGATGTCGGCGCCGCGATGGCTCTGGTAGCTGTAGAGCTCGTCGACGCGCGTGCCCGAGTCGAGGTTGCCCGAACCGTCGCACGACAGCACGAGCTCGTCGCCGATGTCGACGGCCGAGAACCTGGCGCTCGACGAGAAGATCTCGCCCAGCTGCTCGAGCTCGTCGGGCTCGAGTGGTGGCACCTTGGCCCGCTTGGCGCCCAACGCCGTGCCCTCTTCGAGGTCGGCGCGGATCTCACTGGGCGTCATACGCACGAGCGAACCGTCGGCCAACCGCGTCGTCACGCTGCGCTCCATCGTCCCCCCTCCGGCTCGTATGGGCCCCGACGTGCGGGCCGGACAAGCCCCCGATTAAGTCAGTCGGATGAATGATTGCGGTGACAGTCTACGAGCTCACATGGGACTGTCAAGTGCCGCGAGCCGGGCCGGTATATACTCGCCGGGCCAAAGGGAAGGAGGGTCGCCGATGTCGCACGAGAAGAGCACACGCCGCTGGGACGTGGGTCGCCGTCCGGCCGCCGGCGCCGACCCCACCGCCGACCTGGCGCCCACCGCTGCGCGCATCCTCGAGGCCAGCAAGCGCCTGCTCGACGAGAAGGGGTTCTCCGGACTGACCTTCGAAGCGATCGCCGCCGAGGCTCACGAAAACAGAGCCAGCATCCGCTATCACTTCGGCAACAAGGCGGGGCTGATCGAAGCCCTGGCCGACTCGGTGGTCCACGACGACAACGTCGCCCTGCTCAAAGCGTTGCGCAAACCCGGCGCGGGCGGCGCTGACCATGTGGCGATGCTGTTCACCATGCACCGGCGCTCCACCAAGGCGCAGCACGGCTACCGTCGTTTCTGGGACCTCTTTCCGCAGCTCATTCGCGACGAGGAGCTGCGACCCCGCATGGCCGAGCTGTATCGCTGGTACCGCGACCTCGACGAGTGGGCGCTGGCGCCCGACGCCGACGCCCGCCTCAAACGCGAGCTCGACCCGCTGGCCGCCCTCACGGTCGCCGTGTGCGACGGGCTGGCCGAGCAGATCGCCGCCGACCGCGACTTCGACGTCGACGCCGTGTTCGACTACTGGGAAGGCGTGGTGCGCGAGCTCCGTGACCGCGCCTTCCGCGCAGCCGGGCTTGAGCCCGGCGAGCCGCGGCCGCCGCGTCCCTGAGGGCCGCCGTGTCCCTGAGGGCCGCCGCCGCTGGCCGCCCTCCGCTTACCCCAGGATGAGGCGCTGCGGGTCGACTTCGTCGCGCAGGATGCGCAGCTCGTCGGGGGTCGGTGGCACGGCGTCGACGGCGCGCGAGGTGTCGAGCGCGAACCCGGTGTTGGCGACGACGTGGGCGTCGCTCACGCCGGGGTAGCGCTCGGCCAGGTACATCTCGTGGGTGGTCTCGTCGAACTTGAGCACGCAGAGGTCGGTGACCACGGCCAGCGGACCGCCGCGGCGAAAGCCGGCGTTGTGGCGGCTTTCGCCGCCCTCGAGCCAGCCGGGGCTCGTGAGGTAGTCGAGGCGTTCCACGAACTTGCGCCGCCCGTGCTGCATGAAGACGATGAACGCCGAGGCCAGCGAGGCCGCGTCGCTGGCGCCGCCGCTGCCCGAGAAGCGCACCGTGGGGTGGTCGTAGTCGCCGATGCAGGTCGAGTTCAGGTTGCCGTACCTGTCGATCTGGGCGGCGCCCAGAAAGGCGATCGTGTGCAGCCGCGGGCTGGCGATGTACGAGAACGCCTCGATGATGCCGGCGTTGATGCAGGTGCCGTCCATGACGCGCGAGTCGGCCACCGCCAGGGGGATCTCGTCGAGCGACGGGTCGATGCCTCCGGTCTCGACGAACACCACGGCGCCCGGGGCGTGGATGCGTTTCGCGCAACCGGCCGCCAGCAGCGCCACCCCGGTACCGGCGAACAGGATGTCGCCGTTCGACACGAAGCGCCCGGCGGCGATCGCCATCATCTCGCGTGGGGTGAAGGGCTGATCGGGCGTCTGCGCGCCGGCCGCCTGCTGCGCGTCGGTGTGTGCTCGCTCGCTCATCGCCTCACCGCCTGTCCAGACCGATGGCGTAGCCGCGCACCGGGTCGGCCTTGATGCGCGCGAGCTGCTCGGCGCCGATCTTGGCCAGGTACTCGTCGTGGTCGGCCACGCTGTAGACCCACTCGTCGAGAAAGGTCGCCCAAGCCTGGTCGTCGCGCGCGGCGCGCGCGTAGCTGTTCAGAAAGCCGGGGTCGTAGTCGTAGAAGAAGCGGCAGGCGGTGGGGTGGGCGCCGTGCGGCACGCACACGACGGCATCGACCAGGAAGGGCGGCAGCGCGTTCTGGTCGGGGTCGGCACGCAGGGTGGCGGCCGGCACGATCTCTTCGCAGGTCACGACGACCGCCTTGGAGGCCTTGGCCTGCTCGAGGTCGGCGAACGTCAGCCCCTTGATGCGCACGGTGCCGTCGTCGCCCACGGTCTGCGCGTGCAGCACGGTCAGGTCGGGGGTGAGGGCGGGCAGCAGCACGACGTCGCCGCCCGGGCCGCGCCGGTCGCTCGCTTCGTCCGCGCGGCCGCCCTCGTCGAGCGCGCCGTCCGCGCGGCCGCCGTCGTCGAAGGGGTCGGGCATGACGATGAGCTTCTTGTCGGGCAGGCCGTGCGCGGCGCGGTAGGCCGCCGAGAAGCCTTGTCGAGCGACGAGGTCGGTGTGCAGGCCGGACTTGGTGGGGATGAACGGCACGTTCAGCGCTCCCGCCAGGAAGCGCAGCGCCATGTGGTAGTTGGAGTAGTCCTCGACGGCGACCTCGCCACGCTCGACGGCGCGGCGAAAGCGCACGCAGGTGGGGGCAAAACGGCCGTTGCCGCCGTAGGCGACCTCGATGCGGCTCACGCAGCCGGCTCCGACCAGCGTGTCGAGCCCCTGACCGTTGGAGTGCGCCACGAGGTGCAGGCCGCGCACGCGGCGGCGCGCCATCTCGTAGACGAAGGCCATGGGGTTGCGGTTGATGGTGAAGCCGCCCAGGGCCACCACGGCGCCGTCGTGCGCGAAGCGCTCTACGGCGTCGCCTAAGGTCGTGAGCTTGCCGTCGATGTCTGACGCCGCAGTCACTGCCTACCTTTCGAAGAGTCGCAGTCGCCGCCGCGGGCGCTCGGGTGGTCGCAAGAATGCGAAAGCCCCCAGGCAGCCGTGCGCGCTCGCTGGGGGCCCGTGGCCGTGCTGGACGGCCGGCGAGACGGCGTCGTCCGGGCTACGGATGCAGCACTGCAATCCTACCGCGCGCCGGCGGCGGCGCAAGGCCGGGGCGTTCGCCGCCCCCGCCGCCGGCGCGCGGGGGCTCGCCCCCCCCCAGTTGCTCGCCGGCGCCGGCGCCGGCCCACTGGCGTGGCGCCGGGCCGGGTGGGGTAGAAGGACGTCGCCTGACCGGTGCTTCAGGGACGGGCGGCCGCAAGGTCGTTCCGTCCCTCTTGCGTATGGTCGGGTAGACTACGAGCGTCTTGGCGCGGCCAGGGGGCCGCGGGCTCGGAGGTGACGTTCTGCCGACTTATCTCTTTTCGGGGTACGCGCGTCTGCCGCAGGACGTCTCGCACCAGAACATCAATCGCCGCGTGGGCATCGTGGTCGAGCTCGACCAACGCGGCGTGGTCACCGCCTGCTCGAGCACGCTGCTCATGGACCTCGCTCGCGACTTCTTCGCGCGCCTGCTGATCGGCCGCTCCCTGGTCACCGAACGCACCGAGATCGAAGCCGACATCCACACCTTCTACCTGGGCCACTCCCAGGCCGCGCTGCTGTTCGCCCTGCATCAGGTCTTCGAGGCCGTCGACCTCTCGACGGCGCCGTTCGCGGCCGGGGGGCGCCCGGCCGGGGGCTCCGCGCCGAGGGGCGCACAGGCATAGCTCGAGGGACTGCTCGCCGCCGCCCGAGGTTCACGCGCTTGTGGCTCGGGCGCGCGTCGTCGTCGTAGCCGGGGTGGCCGCGACGGACCGCCGGCTCGGACCGCGCGGGACGCGCCGTCACATTGTGGGCGGTGCGACGGCCCGTATATGATTCATCGTGCTGCACACATGGCTCGGCACGACCTTTCCGGTCGGCGCCGCGGCGGCCATGAGCCCCCAGCGAGCGCACACGGCGCGTCTCTGGGGGCGTTCTTGCTTTTCGGGGGGCGCCGGCGCGCGAGGGCGAGCAAGAGCGCGGCCGGTCGCCGGTCGCGACAAGGAGGAGCGCATGGACTTCAGGTACTCGACCGAGCAGAACCTCTACCGCCAGGCCATCCGCGAGTGGCTCACCAAGAACCTCGAGCCGCGCGCCCGCGCCATCGATGCCGCCGAAGACGGCATTCCCGACGACATCACCGCCGGCATGGCCGAGCTCGGCATCTTCGGCGTGACCATCCCCGAGGAGTACGGCGGCCTGCCGCTGCCCGACGACGAGCGCCTGATCTACGCCATGATCACGATCCACGAGATCGCCCGCGCCGACCTGTCGATGAGCACGCCGGTCTACACGCTGCTCACCATGGGCTGGTCGTACATGATCAACCGCTACGGCACCGAGGAGCTCAAGCAGGAGATCCTGCCGCTGGCCGCCCAGGGCAAGACCTTCGTGGGCATCAACACCACCGAGCCCGGCGGCGGCTCCGACCTGGGCGCCATCAAGACCACGGCGATCTGGAACGAGGCCAAGCAGGTCTTCGTGTTGAACGGCGAGAAGGCCTACGTCTCCGGCCCTAAAGAGTGCGCCAAGCTGGGCCCGCCCAGCGGTCACTGCACGCTGGTCAAGACCGATCCCGACTCGGGCCACAAGGGCATGACCTTCATCTGGGTGCCGGCTCACCTCGACGGCATCCAGTGGACCGTCTACGACGACATGGGTCGCATGGGCCTGTCGACCGGCGGCTGGATCTACAAAGACGTCGAGCTGCCCCGCAAGAACGTGCTGGGCGAAGAGGGCAAGGGCTTCTACGCGGTCATGGACGGCTTCAACACCGCCCGCGTGCTGGTGGCGGCCGCCTGTCTGGGCGGCGCCGAGAAGGCGCTCGAGATCAGCGGCGAGTACACCGCGCAGCGCACCACGTTCGGCAAGCCGCTCGGCAAGAACGAGGGCATCTCGTTCGAGATGGCCGACGACTACATGATGCTCGACATGGTCAAGCTCAACCTGCTGCGCGGCGCCTGGATGATCGGCCAGGAGCACACCAACCCCGGCACCTTCTCGCGCAAAGAGATCAACAAGGTCATCAGCACCTGCAAGTGCCAGGCGCCGCCGCTCGCCCACGAGATCGCGCGGCACGGCATGATGTACCACGGCGCCTTCGGCTACACCAAAGAGACGCCGCTCGAGATGATGCTGCGCGGCGTCATGAGCTATGAGGTCGGCGCCGAGGGCGGCCTCATGGTCATGCGCGGCGTCATAGCCCGCGACGAATGGGGCGAGACGCACAACCCGTTCAAAGACTGAAACGCCGCGAGGCACGCGACATGGAGAAGGTCGAATGCATCGTGGTGGGCGGTGGCCTGGCCGGCCTTGCGGCCGCCTACGGCCTGGCCCGTGACGGCGTCGAGGTCATGGTGCTCGAGCGCGGCAACTACTCGGGCGCCAAGAACGTCACCGGCGGCCGGCTCTACGTGCGGGCCTTGCGGCACATCTTCCCCGAGCTCTGGGACGACGCGCCCTTCGAGCGGCCGGTCGCCCACGAGCTGATCACCCTGCTCGGCGACGGCGCGGCCACCACGGTCGGGCTTGCTTCGCCGCGCCTCGCCGGCCCCCCGCCGCAGTCCTACACGGTGCAGCGCGCCCGCTTCGACCAGTGGTTCGCCGACAAGGCGGCCGCGGCGGGCGCCATGGTGGTCACCGATATGAAGGCCGACGAGCTGCTGCTCGACGGCGACCGGGTGATCGGCGTGCGCGCCGGCGGCGACGAGGTCGGCGCCGACGTGACGATTGTCGCCGAGGGCGTGCTGGGCTTGCTGGCGAGCGGGGCGGGGCTGCGCGAGCAGCCCCGCCCCGCCGACCACGCCGTCGGCTTCAAAGAGATCATCGAGCTGCCGGCCGGCGTCATCGAAGACCGCTGGCGCTTGAACGAAGGCGAGGGCGCCGCCCAGCTCTTCATGGGCGAGGTCAGCCGCGGCATGACCGGCGGCGGCTTTCTGTACACCAACCGCGACTCGATCGCCCTGGGCGTCGTGGTCGCCATGGAGCAGCTGCGCACACGCACCGACGGCCTCGAGTCGTGGCAGCTCCTCGACGCCTTCAAAGAGACCGCCCAGATCAAGCCGCTGGTGCGCGGCGGCACGCTCGCCGAGTACTCGGCGCACGCGGTCTATGAGGGCGGCGCCGACCGCCTGCCGCGGCCCTGGGGCGCGGGCTACCTGCTGGCCGGCGAGACCGCCGGCTTCGCCCTGAACGCCCTGGTCACTGTGCGCGGCATGGATCTTGCCATCGCCTCTGGTTGGGCGGCGGCGCGGGCGGCCCTGGCCGCCCGCGCCGCCGGCGACTCGTCGGCCGCCACGCTGTCGGTCTACGATCGCTTCTTGCGCGAGACCTTCGTCACGGCGGCCATGCAGGCCGGCCGCGGCGTGCCGCGCGCCATCGAGAACCGCCGTCTGTTCACCGAGTATCCCGGCGCCGTGGCGCGCCTGCTCGAAGGCTTCTTCGCGGTCGACGACGAAAGCCAGGCGACGTTGCTGCGCACCAGCCTGCGGGGCGCGCGCCGTGAGTTCCTGAAGATCGACACGCTCAAGGACCTGTGGTCCTTGCGCAGGGTCTAGAGGTGATGCCGTCGTGAGCGAGCCCATCGATCGGGCGCCGGGCCACGACGCCCCCGCGAGCGAGACGCCCGGCGGCGCGCCGGGCGGCGCGCCGAAGCAGGCGTCGGGCAGCGTCGACGCCAAGCTCGGCGCCGACGTGTTCAAGCTCGACACCGAGCCGCACATCGTGATCGACGTCGAGAAGTGCCGCACCGTGTGTGTGCAGCGCGCCTGCCTGCAGGTCTGTCCGGCCGACCTCTACGAGCTGAACGACCAGGGCGACACGACGGTCAACTGGGAGGGCTGCCTGGAGTGCGGCACCTGCCTGATCTGCTGCGACGCGCAGGCCCTCCGCTGGCAGTACCCGCGCGGTGGCTGCGGCGTGCAGTACCGGATGAGTTAGGAAAGGTGAAGGCTGTGGAGATCGCCGTGTGCGTGAAGACCAATCCCGACCTGCGGCTCATGCGCGTCAAAGACCGCGTGCCCGTGCTCGAGGCGGTGCCCTTCAAAGTGGGCGACCTCGAAAAGAACGCCCTCGAGGCGGCCCTGCAGCTGCGCGACGCCGCCGGCGGCGGGCGCATCGTGGCGGTCGCCGTGGCGCAGGGCGACCGCAAGATCCGCGAGACCATGAAAGAGGCTCTGGCGATCGGCGCCGACGAAGCCGTCATCGTCGCCGACCCGGCCCTCGACGAGACCGACCAGGCGGGCGTCGCGCTCGTCCTCGCGCGCGCGCTCGAACAGTCCGGGCCCTTCGACCTGGTGCTGTTCGGCGAAGGCTCGACCGACGGCTACTCCGGCCAGGTGCCCTCGCGGGTCGCCGAGCTGCTCGACTTGCCCGAGCTCGGCTACGCGCGCGCCCTCGAGGTCTCGGGTGCCGGCCCCGACGGCGCCGGCGCGGTGCTGCGCGCCCAGCGCAGCATGGGCGACACGCTCGAGACGCTCGAAGCGGCGCTGCCTGCCGTGGCCACCGTGGTGAGCGAGATCAACGAGCCCCGCATCCCCACGCTCATGAGCATCATGAAGGCCGGCAAGAAGCCGGTCGCCGAGCTCACCCTGGCCGACCTGTCCCTCGACGCCGCGGCGCTTGCGCCGCTGCGCGCCATCAAGTCCAACCTGGCCGAGGAGCAGTTGCGCAAGCGCGTGCTGTTCGACGGCGAGCCGGCCGCGCAGGCCGAGGCTCTGATCAACGCGCTGGTCGCCGAAGGCGTCCTGGGAAGGTGAGGGCGATGACCGCGATCCTCGTGTATTCGGAACAGCTCGACACGGCCCTCGAGCTGCTGGGCGCCGCCCAGACGCTCGCGCCGCAGCTCGACCTGACGGTGAGCGCGGCGGGGCTGGGCGCCGAAGCGGCCCCTCAAGCGGCCGCTCTGGCCGCCCGCGGCGCCGCGCCGGTCTACCTGTGTACCGAGCCCGCGCTCGAGGGCCTCGACACAGGCGTAGCCGCCCAGGCGCTCGCCCACATCGCCGAACAGGCAGGCGCGCGCCTCGTGCTGCTGGGCTCGACGCGCCGCGGCCGGGCGCTCGCCGGCCGCCTGGCGCAGCGCCTGGGCGCCGGCTGCGTCACCGACGCAAGCTCGCTGGCCGTCGAAGACGGCCTGCTCGTGGCCGGCCGCTACAACCTGGGTGGCGCCACCGTGCAGCGCGAGGCGCTGACCTCGGCCGTGCAGGTCGTGGCCGTCATGCCCAAGGTCTTCGCCGCCGACGAGGCGGGGGGTGTCGGGACCGTCGTGGCCGGCGCCGACGCCATCGTCGACGTCTCGCCGGGCCTCGCCGCGCCCGCCGTCAGGGTCGTCGACCGACAGCCCAGAGAGGGCGAGACCGTCGACCTGGCCGCCGCCGCGCGCATCGTGGGCGTGGGCCGCGGCTTGGCCAAGCGCGACGACGTGACACTCGGCGAGGGGCTCGCCGCGGCCCTGGGCGCCGAACTGGCCTGCACCAAGAGCCTGGCCGACTTCGGCTGGATGTCCGACGACCGCATCGTCGGGCTCTCGGGCGCCAAGACGAGCCCCGAGGTCTACCTCGCCGTCGGCATCTCGGGCCAGGTGCAGCACACCGTCGGCATGGCGCAGGCGCGGGTCGTGGCGGTCGTCAACCAGGATAAGGACGCGCCCATCTTCGCGCTGGCCGACTACGGCGTGATCGGCGACCTCTACCAGATCGTGCCGGCCCTGATCGAGCGCCTGAAGACACTCTAAAGGGGACCGGCCTGCCGCCGCGGCCCGCTTGCCTCTCCGCCGGCCGCGGCGTGACGTGCGGCCCGCGCGGCCCGCGGTTGACTCGATGGCCTCAGCTGATTGGATACCATAGAGGCGATCGAGGGTTTGCAAGGCATCGCGTCGAGCGGGGAGCGGTTCATGGAGTCAGCTACGCGGCAGTCGCTCGCCCGGGCGTCGCGGATCGTCGCGGGCGCGCTGGCGGCAGGCCGCGGCGCCCTCGACGAACACGAGGGCAAGGCCCTGCTGGCCGCTTACGGCGTGTCGGTGCCCGCCGGCGGCGTTGCCCACTCGGCAGACGAAGCTCTCGCCCTGGCCGCCTCGATCGACGCCCCCATGGCGCTCAAGGCAGTCGGCGAGAAGATCCAGCACAAGACCGAACGGCGCCTCGTGCTCCTCGGTCTGCGCGGCCTCGACGAGGTGGCAGCCGGCTACGGCGAGCTCGCGGAGCGCGCCGGCGACGCCCTCGAGGCGGTCCTGGTCGAGGAGATGGTGGCCGGCGCGCGCGAGTTCATGGTCGGCATGAAGCGCGACGCCGCCTTCGGCCCCGTGGTGGCCTTCGGCGTGGGCGGCGTGTTCACCGAGGCGCTGGCCGACGTGGCCCTCGCCCTGGCGCCGGTCGGCGATCACGAGGCCGCCGACCTGCCCGGGCTCATCCGCGCCAAGCGCCTGCTGGGCCGCTTTCGCGGCCTGCCGGCGGTCGACCAGGGGCAGCTCGTCCAAATCATCCAGGCGGTGGGGCACATCGCCGTCAATCACCCCGAGATCGTCGAGATTGACCTGAACCCGCTCATCATCGCGGGCGACCGCCCGGTGGCGGCCGACGCCCTGGTCGTGCTCTCGAACGCGCCGGCCGCGCCGGCGCCCGTCGAGCGCCCCCTCGCCGACCTGCGGGCGGTCTGCGCGCCGCGTTCGGTCGCCATCGTGGGCGCCTCGGACGACGTCGGCAAGTGGGGCGGCTCTGCCTTGCGCAACATCCTCGACGGCGGCTTCACCGGCGCCATCTACCCGGTCAGCCCCCACGGCGGCGCCTTCTTCGGCCTGCCCGTGTACGCGAGCCTCGACGAGCTGCCCGAAGCCCCCGACCTGGCCCTGCTGGCCGTGGGCGCAGGGCAGGCCGCCGGCCTGGTCGCCCAATGCGGCCGGCGCGGCGTGCGGGCCGCCGTGGCCATCGCCGCCGGCTTTTCGGAGACCGGCGACGAGGGCGGCCGGGCCGAGCTCGAGCTGGCCGCAGCCGCCGCCGGCGGCGGCGTCACGCTGATCGGCCCCAACTGCATGGGACTGGTCTCAAACGAGACCCACCTGCACGCCACCGGCTTCATCGCGCTGCACCCCCCCGAGGGTCCCCTCAGTCTGGTCTCGCAGTCGGGCAACCTTGGCGTGCAGTTGGTCAAGGCTTCCGAGCGGCGCGCGATCGGGCTCGACAAGTTCATCGGGGTGGGCAACGAGGCCCGGGTGAGCGTCGTCGACGTGCTCGACTACCTGCGCACCGACGACCGCACGAGCTGCGTCCTCATGTACCTCGAGGGCATCGACGACGGCCGCCGCTTCAGCGAAGTGGCCGCCCGCACGACCGCCGTCAAACCGGTCGTCGTGATGCGCGGCGGACTGACCGACCTGGGCGGCAGGGCGGCCGCGTCGCACACCGGCGCCCTGGCCGGTTCGGCCGCCGTCTATGAGGCCGCCGCCCGCGAGGCCGGCGTGATCACCTGCACGGCATCTGACGACGCGCTCGACCTGGCCGTCGCCCTGGCCCATCTGCCGCTGCCGCGTGGCCGCCGCGTGGCCGTCATCACCAACGGCGGCGGGGCCGGTGTGCTGGCCGCCGACGAAGTGGCCCGCCACGGCCTGGCGCTCGCCGACCTGCCCGAGGCGCTGCTCGCCGAGCTCGACGCGTTGCTGCCGCCGTTCTGGAGCCACCGCAACCCGCTCGACCTGGTGGCCTCGGCCGGCGGCGACGTGGCCCGCCGCGTGCTCACCGCCGTCGCCGGCAGCGATGCCGTCGATGCCGTCATCATGCTCTCGGTGCTGGGCGTGTCGAACACCGGCGATCACGAGCGCCCCGAGAGCGCCGGCGAGTACGACGGCTTCAGTCCCTGGGAGACCGAGTTCCTGGGCTGCGCCGCCGCGCTCATGGAGACCACCGGCAAACCCATCATCAACGTGCCCGACCTGCCGATCCGCCAGGCCGTGCTGGCCGGCGACGGCCGCTACGCGCCGGTCGTGCTGCCGTCGCCGCGCGCCGCCGCACAAGCGCTCGACAGGCTGGCCTGGTACGGCGACCATCGCCGCCGCCACGCGGCGGGCTCCCCCCACGATCACGACTAGAAGGACAAGGCATGGCGACTCGACCTACGACTCCAGCCGCCGGCGGGCGCGTCGCGCCCGCCCGCGAGATCATGTCCGGCAACGAGGCCATCGCCCGCGCCGCCTGGGAGGCGGGCGTGCGCTTCGCCTCGGCCTACCCCGGCACGCCGAGCACCGAGATCCTCGAAGCCCTCTCGCGCTACGACGACGTGTACTGCGAGTGGGCGCCCAACGAGAAGGTCGCCATGGAGGCGGCCACCGGCGCCTCTCTGGCCGGAGCTCGCGCCCTGGTGTGCATGAAGCACGTGGGCTTGAACGTGGCCGCCGACCCGTTCTTCTCGGCCTCGCACGTGGGCGTCAAAGGCGGCCTTGTGGTCGTCTCGGCCGACGACCCGGCCATGCACAGCTCACAGGACGAGCAGGACAACCGCCAGTACGCGCGCTTCGCCAAGATGCCCCTGGTCGAGGCCGCCGAGGCCGGCGAGATGGGCGCCTGCCTGAGCGCCGCCTATGAGCTGAGCGAGCGCTTCGACACGCCGGTGCTGTTCCGCACGACCACGCGCACGTCGCACTCACAGGGCATCGTCGAGCTTGGCGAGCGCCGCGCGGCGGCGCCGCCCATCCTCACGCTCGACCGCGACCCCGCCAAGCACATCATGATGCCGCACAACGCGCGGCCTCGGCACGCCTTCGTCGAGCAACGTCTGCTCGACCTGGCCGCGCACGCCGAGGCGAGCGCGCTCAACCGCGTCGAGCTCGACGACGTCCGTGTGGGCATCGTCACCTCGGGCGCCGCTTACGGCTACGCCCGCGAGGCGTTCCCGGCGGCCAGCATCCTCAAGCTGGGGCTCACGTACCCACTGCCGCGCGGCCTGCTCGTCGCGTTTCGCGCCCGCGTCGACAAGCTCTACGTGGTCGAAGAGCTCGACCCGTTCCTCGAAGAGCAGCTGCGGCTCCTGGGCATCGCGGTCGACGGCGGCAAAGACCTGCTGCCGCTGTGCGGCGAGTTCACCCCCGGCCTGGTGGCCCGTACGCTCTCGGCCGCCGGCGTGCCCGGTGTCGACGAGACCCTGCTGCCGGTAAGCGAGCCGCTCATCGGCGAGCTGCCCGACCGCCCGCCGACCCTGTGCCCGGGCTGCTCGCACCGCGGCGTCTTCGTCGCGCTGCGCAAGATGCGCGCCTTCGTTTCGGGCGACATCGGCTGCTACAGCCTGGCGGCCCTGCCGCCGTTCGAGGCGATGCACTGCAGCACCTGCATGGGCGCCGGCATCAGCATGGCGCACGGCATGGCCAAGGTCGTCGACGAGAAGGCCGACTCTCGCAATCGGGCGATCGCCATCATCGGCGACAGCACGTTCTTTCACTCGGGCATGACCAGCCTGCTGAACGTCGCCTACAACCAGAGCGACGTGCTCACCATCATCCTCGACAACCGCACGACGGCCATGACCGGCGGCCAGGAGAACCCCGGCACCGGTCGCGCGCTGTCGGGCCAGGCGGCGCCCGCGGTCGACCTGCCGGCATTGTGCCGGGCGCTGGGCATACGCCGCGTCACCACGATCGACCCCTACGACGTGGGGCAGACCGAAGCAGTGCTGCGCGAGGAGCTCGCGGCGCGCGAGCCGTCGGTGGTCATCGCCTCGGCGCCCTGTGTGCTGCAGTACAAGATCAGCGGCGAGGGGTGGAGCATCGACTCCGAGCTGTGCACCGGCTGCAAGGCCTGTCTGCGCGCCGGCTGCACCGCCCTCAGTCTGAACGGCGAGACGGGCGCCAGGGCCAAGGTCGCGATCGATGCCGCCGTGTGCAACGGCTGCGGCGTCTGCGCCCAACTCTGCAAGACGCACGCAATCGCCGGCCCCGGGGTCGCCGACGGAAAGGAAGCCCGATGAGCGCCCGCCCGACCTTCAACATCCTGATCAGCGGCGTCGGCGGGCAGGGCGTCGTGCTGGCCAGCTACGTGCTCAGCCGGGTCGCCCTGGCCGAGGGCTACGACGTCAAGCAGAGCGAGGTCCACGGCATGGCCCAGCGCGGCGGCTGCGTGACCGGCCACCTGCGCTTCGGCGACCGCGTCTACTCGTCGCTCATCACCCCGGGCACGGTCGACGTGCTGCTCTCGTTCGAGGCCGTCGAGGCGGCGCGCTACCTGCACTGGCTGCGGCCCGGCGGTCTTGTGGTCTACAGCACCGTACGCCTGAACTCGAGCACCGTGTCGGCCGGCCTTGCCGAGTACCCGGCCGATATCACTGCCCGCATCGCCGCCGCCTGGCCCAACGTCCGCGCGCTCGACGCCAACGCGCTCGCCAAACAGGCGGGCACGGTCAAGGCCGTCAACGTCGTCATGCTGGGCGCGGTCGCCGCGGCGCTGCCGTTTCCGGCCGAGGCCATGGAGGCCGTCATCCGTCGCTCTGTGCCGGCCAAGACCGTCGACTTGAACCTCGAGGCTTTCCGGCTGGGCAGGACGGTGGCTGCGTGCTCCTGAGCGCTACGCGGGGTGCCCCCCGCGCACGGCCTCACGTGAATCCGACGATCTGAACAGTCCGCGTCGGCCTGGCGCATCGATCGGAGAGTGTTGTTTGACACCCCTCAGGGTAGCAACCCAGGCACCGTGGTCCGAGTGTCAGGGCATGGCGGTGGCGACGATCGTCTTTTGGTCAGGGGGACGGAGCGGTGCTCGAGCGACCGGGGCGGCCGGCAACGGTGAACGGCGTGGGGCCGACGGGTGACGAGCGGCCTCTCGACGCAGCCCATCAGGTCGGCTTGCCCGGCGGTGTCCCCCCTCGCGGTCTTCTGCTGCGAGGCGACTCGACCGGTGACGCGCATCACAAGGGCGCGCCGCGCGTGGGCCTGGGGCTGCCGGCCGCGATCTTCGACTTCTCACGCGGCAAGCAGGCTCTGCTCACTGTCGCCCAGCCGGCGCTCGGGGCGGTGCTGGCACTTGGCAGCCTGCCCGCATGGCGGGCTATCGCCATCGGCCTGCCGGCGGCCTGCGCGGCCTCGTTTGCGCTCTACGCCCTGAACGACCTGCTCGACCGTAAGGTCGACGCGCGCTCGCTGTCGGCCGGCAAGTCGGCGGTGCCCCACCACGACATCGATACCACCTTCATGCGTCACCCGCTGGCGCGTGGCGTCCTCAGCCTGCGGGTCTCGGTGGCGTGGGTCGCGGGCCTCGCCGCCGTGGCCGTCGTGGGCACGGCGCTCCTCAACCCGCTCTCGCTGCTGTTCTTCGCTGCCGCCGTGGCGACCCAGTTCGTCTACTGCGCGCTGCGCGCCGTCACGCACTGGAAGACCGTCCTGTCGGGCGTCATGGTCGGCTTTGGCGGTCTCGCCGGCTGGGTCGCGGTGGCGCCGCTGCGCTGGAGCGCCCTCACCGTGTTCGTCTTTCTGGCCTGTTGGGAGGTCGGCGGGCGCAACATCGTCAACGACCTGAGCGATCTCGAAAGCGACGGCTCCGTGGGCATCCGCACCATCGCCAGCGTGTACGGCGAGGCGGTCGCCGCGCGCGCCGCGGCGGCGGTCGCCGTCGCCTGCCTGGTCGCGGCGGCGCTGCTGCCCATGCCCCCCGTGGCGGTCGCGCTGGCGCTGGCGCTCGGCGTCTGGTCGCTGGCCTGGCCGGCGGTCGAGCTGCTGCGCCGGCCCACGCCGGCCCAGGCGGCCTCGTTCTTCAACCACGGCAGCCTCTATCCCGACCTCGTTCTGCTTGCGGCGCTCGTGGGCCTGGCGCTCGGCGGCCTCTAGTGCACGACGACGGCACACGCGATAGTGCGCGCGGCGCTCGGGGCGCGTCGCACGCGACTCCCGACCGAGATCCGGCGCACGTCGCCGCGCTGTTCGACCGCAACGCGGCGACCTACGACCGCGTCAACACGGTCATCACCTTGGGTCTCGACGCGCTCTGGCGGCGCTGGGCCGCGCGGCAGGCGATACCGCAGACGCCGTCGCAGGGCCGGGCAGAAGCGCCGCCGTCCGGAGGCCTGCGGGAAGCGCCGCCGCGCGGCGGAGCGCAGACCTCGCCGCCGGGCGGCCCGTCGTACTGGCCGCCCCGCGTGCTTGACGCCTGCGCCGGCACCGGCCTGCTCACGCTCGATCTGGCGCGCCGTGGGGCGGCCGTGACGGCCGTCGACGCGGCGCCGGGCATGCTGGCCGTGGCCCGGGACCGTCTGGCGGCAGCCGGGCTGCCGTTGCGTACGGTCGTCGCCGATCTGGCGAGCGCGGAAGCGGTCGCCACGCTCGGCGGGCCCTTCGAGGCCATCACGCTGGGCTTCGGGCTGCGCTACTTCGCCGATCCCGGCGCCCTGCTGCGGCTGCTGCGCGAGCTGCTGGTCCCCGGTGGGCGGCTGGTGGTGGTCGAGGCGGTGCGTCCGCCGCGCGACCCGCTGGGGGCGGCGGCCGGCCTGTACTTCTTCGAGGTGGCGCCGCGGCTGGGCGCGGTCCTTGCCGGGCACGCCGCGCTCTACGAGGTCCTCACCGCCTCGACACGCGCCCTGGGCAGCGCCGACCACGTGGCCGCGCACCTGCGCCGCGCCGGCTTCGCCGTCGCGGCGCGGCGGCGCTTTGCCTGCGGGGTCGTCGTCGGCCTGGTCGCCGCCCGCCCCGAACGGCCGAGGCCTCAGTAGTGGCGCAGCGTGTCGAGGCGCATGGCCAGAAAGCGGGCCGTGTCGCGCGCCTCGTCGAGCCCAAAGCGGTGGTCGTGGGGCAACGGCGAATCGGTGACCAGGGCGAGGGCCTCGCCGGGGCCGCAGAGCGGCGCCTCGTGGCCGGCCGCGGCGCGGAAGATCTCGACGCGGTGCGGCGCGGTGCGTTTGTAGCCTTCGGCGACCACCAGATCGAAGCCGGCGAAGTAGCGCCGCGCGATCGTGGCCAGCGGCACCTCGCCGTCGAGCCGGGTGATGTAGGCGAGGCGCTCGGGCGAGGCGATCACGTAGGCCTGGGCTCCCGCCTGGCCGTGGCGCCAGGTGTCCTTGCCGGGGTGGTCGATCTCGAAGCTGTGCGCGTCGTGCTTGACGGTGCCTACCTTGAGTCCGAGTCGCACCAGTTCAGGCACGAGCTTCTCGATCAGCGTGGTCTTGCCCGAGTCGCTCTTGCCCACAACGGCCACCAGTGCCGGGCCGGCGTCGGGCGCCGCGAGGGCGCTCGCGGTCTCGGGCGCCGGGCGTGCTTCGGCGCCGGGCGCGGCGTCGCCCGGCCCGGTATCGGCCGATCCGGACAGGTCGCGCGCCTCGCCGTACTCGTCCATCGTGTTGATGCTGTGGAAGGGCCCGTCGCTTTCGAACGCGACGGGGGCGAGGTCGATCGCGTGGTAGGCGTCGATGATGCGCTGCTGTCCGGCTTCGAGCATGGCCGTCATGGGCCCAAGACAACCCGGGCCGTAGACGGCAAAGAGCGGTTGGAAGTGACGCCCGACGGCCGGTACGGCGGCATCGTGGCCGGGGAACGCGGACAGCACCCGGGCGCTCGCCGCGCGGCTGGGGAAGGCCATGTCGACCGCCAAGGTGAACACCGGCGCCCGATAGCGGGCGAGCACCGTAGCGATACCGGCCAGCGGCGACGAGCTCGGCCAGTCGTCGTTGACGATCACAGTCTCGCCGAGGGCGGCGGCGTCTCCCAGGTCGAACTGGTGGCCCGGCGCCAGCGAGAGCACCACGGTGGGGAAGAGGTCGTGCAAGAAGGCGAGGTTGCGCTGCAGCAGCGTGCGCCCCTCGAGCACGAGGAAACGCTTGTCGACGCCGGCGCGGCGCGCGCCGCCCCCGGCGAGCAGCACGCCGATAGACACATGCTTGTCGGTGCGATCAGCCATCGTCAGAAGACAAGAGTGTATCAGCGTCGGCCGCGTGATCAGTCCCGGCCGAGCGGCGGGCACCAAGGTCCGGCGGCCCCCCGAGCGGGATGATCGGGTGCCCTTCGGTCCCGCAACTTGCGGGCACAGGAGACCCCCCGAAATGTCGCGCGAGAGGGCCCTCGGGTGGACAGTCCGGGGAGTGCGCCCACCTGCTGAAGTAGTGTAGGCTCGGCGACGGTGGCCACACGACTGTGACCGCCTCAGGCCAAGTCCGCAGACGACGCACTCGTGGTGGTCATGGCCGTCGGCGCGGCGAGCAATCCAGAGGGGGGCCGGGTGGATTTCTATACGGGCAACGTGCTGAGGATCGACATGACCGCGCAAAGCGTGGCGGTCGAGCCCCTGAACATGGACTGGGCCGCGCTGTACGTGGGCGGCAAGGGTCTCCTGTTTCGCTACATGTGGGAGTACGTGCCGGTCGGGGTCGACCCCTGGTCGCCCGAGAACCCGCTGTTCCTTATGACTGGGCCGTTTGCCGGCACCAACCTGTCGACGACCTCTCGCCTGGTGGTCGGTGCCAAGAGCCCCGTCACGGGCATTCTGAACGACAGCTACGTGGGCGGCTCGTTCGCTCCCGAGATGAAGTTCGCCGGCTATGACGCGATCATCATCGTCGGCAAGGCGGCGAAGCCCACGGTCGTCACCATCCGCAACGAGGTCGTCGAGTTCGTGCCCGCCGAGTCGACGTACTGGGGCATGAAGACCTCTGAGATCGAGCAGGCCATGCGCGACGACTTCGACCCCGAAGCCAAGACGCTCTCCATAGGCCCTGCCGGCGAGACCCTCAACCCCTGGGCCTGCCTGTCGACCGACCAGTACCACAAGGCCGGCCGGGGCGGTCACGGCGCCCTGATGGGTTCCAAGAACATCAAGGCCATCGCCGTGCGCGGCACCGGCAGCGTGACGGTCGGCGACCCCAGGGCGTTCCTCGCCGACATGGAACGCGTCCATCGCGAGTTCGTGCTGACCGACGACAACCTCTGGGCTCACGAAGAAGGCACGCCGATCCTGGTCGACCTCGTCAACGGCGCCGGCGCCATGCCCACGCGCAACTGGTCCGAGGGCTATTTCGAGGGCGCCAAGAACCTCAACTCCGAGTCCTTCCAGAAGATCCGCGTGAAGAAGCGCGCCTGCTACCAGTGCGCCATCGGTTGTCGCAACGTTCACGCGGCCACTTGGCACGGCGTCAAGGTCATGGGCGAGGGTCCCGAGTACGAGACGATCGCCTTGGGCGGCCCCAACTGCGGCATCGACGACATCGACGCGCTCATGAAGTTCAACGAAGAGTGCGACCAGTGGGGGCTCGACACCATCTCGTCGGGCACCGTGATCGGTCTCGCCATGGATATGACCGAGAAGGGCCTCCACGACTTCGGCGTGCGCTTCGGTGAGGGCGAGACGTACGTGCAGCTGCCCGGCCTGATCGCCCGCAGAGAAGGCGTCGGCGCGGAGCTCGCCCTCGGCGTGCGCAAGCTGTGCGAGAAGTACGGCGCGCCCGAGCTGTCGATGGAGGTCAAGAACCTCGAGATGCCCGGCTACGACCCACGAGGCGCCTTCGGCATGAGCATCAGCTACGCCACCTCAGACCGCGGTGGCTGCCACATGCGCACCTACTCGGTGGCCGACGAGATCCTCTCGGGCGCCGTGCCGGCCGCCACCATGGAGGGCAAGGTCGAGGGCGCGATCAGCAACCGCCCGCCCGACTTCATCAGCCAGAACTTCAGCTCGATCAAGTTCTGCGGCATCTGGTGCGACTTCTGGGCCGTCAATCCCACTCAGGTCTCGCAGATGCTCACGCACCTGTACCACCGGGCGCTGTCCGACGACGAGATCATGCTCATAGGCGAGCGCGTCTGGAACCTCGGCCGTTTGTTCAACCTGCGTGAAGGCGTCGAAGCCGACACGCTGCCCACGAAGCTCTACAGCGAGGAGTCCGCTCACACGAGTGGGCCCTCGGCCGGCCAGGCCATCGGCGAGGCGACCTGGACCGAGTCGCTGCGGCGCTACTACGAACTGCGCGGCTGGGACGCCGATGGCGTCCCCACCGAGGCGAAGCTCCACGAGCTCGGCGTCGACGTTCGCCTGTAGGCGGCACTGAAAGGATAGGGAGACGCCATGCCACACGTCATGATCTCACGCAAGAAGTGCACCGCCTGCCACATGTGCGAGCTGGCCTGCTCGCTGTATCACGAGGGCGCCTTCCGGCCGTCGGTGGCCCGGCTGCGCTCCGAGTGCAACCCCACCACCACTGACATCAAGGGCTTCACCTGCCTGCAGACCGCCTGCGCGAAGTGCCAGGAGGCCTGTCCCAACGGCGCCATCACGACCCGGGCGGTCCCCCTCAAGCTCGACGGCGCCTTCGACAGCGCCGCCAGGTTCGAAGGGCTTGCAGAGGGCCAAGCGCTGATCGTCGATGAGGAAAAGTGCACGAACTGCGGCGACTGCTACGACGCTTGCCCGTACGGCGTGATCCACGAGCATCCCGAGCGTAAGGTCGCCTTCAAGTGCGATCTGTGCGACGGCACGCCGCAGTGCATCGTCTTCTGCCAGAACCCACACGTGCTGGCCGTCGATCTCAAGATCGACAAGGCCGACGTTCGACCGGTGCCGGCTGAGTAGGGGAGCCTCGGTGGCGCCGGGGTCCATCCCCGACAGATACTCGCGGCAGGTCCTCTTCGGCGGCTTGGGCGCCGAGGGCCAGCAGGCACTCATGAAGGCGCGCGTGGCCGTCGTCGGCTGCGGCGGTCTGGGCTCGCTGCAGGCCATGCTGCTGGTGCGCGCCGGCGTTGGCGCCGTGCGTCTGATCGACCGCGACTTCGTCGAAGAGAGCAATCTGCAGCGCCAGCTCCTGTACACCGAAGACGACGCGCGCACCATGCAGCCCAAGGCGATCGCGGCCGCCCGGGC
>Ga0181535_10002277_pt1 | contig 23772 bp, 17 predicted proteins | sample PEATcosm2014_Bin_44_FD_119774 | JGI IMG/M metagenome (GOLD analysis project Ga0181535, IMG submission 119774) | Peatland microbial communities from MTU Mesocosm Facility, Houghton, MI, USA - PEATcosm2014_Bin17_30_metaG | ecosystem: Environmental > Terrestrial > Soil > Wetlands > Peat | place...
CCGGTTGCGGCTACATCAGTGCCTGTTCAGGCCGCTCATGCCTCAGCGGGCTCATCGTCGGAGTTAGCCAACGCTGACTCTGCCGTCGAGGAACTTCGTGAACACCAGGAGGTTCAAGATTCACAAATTGCGACCCTGGAGCAGACAAAGGTCGAAACGGACTCAAAGTATCCCTTGAAGGTCACCGGCATGTTGCTGTTGAACGCATTCAAGAATTCGAGCTCCGTGGATAACGCGGCAAGCCCCTCAGTTGCGACCGGTGGCGCGGGGAGCCTGGGAGCCTCAGTCAGGCAAACAATCCTAGGCTTCGATGCCCACGGCCCACATATTTTCGGTGCGACCAGCTTCGCAGATTTGCGGGTGGATTTTTACGGGAACCAGGCGGCAAGCGCGCCAACGGCCAGTTACACCGGTTACGACAACACGAATTTTGCCCTCTTGAGGCTGCGCACCGCTCACGCGGGGCTGCTCTGGGAGCGCACCCAGGCCTACTTTGCACTCGATCGGCCGATGATCAGCCCCGACACACCAACTTCGCTGACGGCCAGCGCCGTACCGGCGCTGGCATGGTCAGGGAACCTCTGGACCTGGAATCCTCAGGCAGTAATCACTCAGAAGCTCTCTCGCCCTGGCTCTGCCGGGGTGGAATTACAAGCTGCGCTGATCGATGCCGGAGATGCGCCATTGACTCCGGTCGTTCCACCCACATCAACAGCAACTCCAACAGGATTGAATAGCGCCGAACAAAGCTCCAGACCCGGAGTTGAGGCGCGCATTGCATGGGATGGATCTGATCGCGCAGACGGGCACAGCCATATCGGCGCGGGAGGATACTTTGCCCGGCACGATATCTCGTTGGGACGCAATTATGACTCATGGGCAGGCACACTTGATGCGCGGTTCCGGCTTGTGGCGGGTCTCGAGCTGAGCGGGAACTTCTATCGCGGCATGGCACTGGGCGGTCTCGGTGGAGGAGGATACAAGGATTTTGCATATTTGCCGAACCCAATCACGGGCGGATACTTCTTCCGTCCCCTCGACGATGTCGGCGGCTGGGCGCAACTCAAAGAGAAGGTCAACGAACGGCTGGAATTTAACGCCTCTTACGGAATGGACGACGTTTCCGCCAGAGAATTGAAACGATATTATGTTTCGGACGGTTCGATCTTTCAGAATCTTGCCAGAAATCGCACCTATGCCGGAAACGTAATCTTCAGCCCCAGCGCGTACCTGCTGCTTTCACTGGAATATCGGCATCTGGAAAGCATACCGATTGAAGATTCTTCAGATTCAAGCAACATAATCGGCTTGGGTGCGGGGTACAGATTCTGATGCCGCAGAAGGCATTCACGTGCTGGCTGGTCATTGCCCTGATCATCCCAGCGGCAGTCAGTTCCCCTCAAGAACATCCGGCGGAAACGCCGGGAACTACTTTGCGGCTGCACGTCGAGTCGTCGTTGCCGGGAAACCACCGCTCAGTGCCTGCAGTTGCCTGGCTAGCGCCTCTTCAGGGAACAGTGATTCCACCCTATCTCCCTCAAGGGCACTACACTTTGTTGCAGAAGAACCGCATGTTCAGTCCGCACCTGCAGGTCATTCCAGTGGGTGGAGTTGTGGAGTTTCCGAACGCCGATCCCTTTTTTCACAACGTCTTTTCACTGTTTGAGGGAAAGCGATTTGACCTGGGGCTGTACGAAGCTGGATCGAGTAAATCGGTCAGATTCTCGCGGGAAGGGGTATCTTACATTTTCTGCAATATCCATCCGGAGATGAGCGCGGTGGTGCTCGCGCTCTCAACTCCGTTCTACGCTATTGCCGATGCAAATGACTCCATCGTGTTGCGTGGTCTGCCGCCTGGCGAATACAACCTGCATATCTGGATTGAAGGCGTACCCCAGCTTTACCTTGATGGACTACGCCGGCGGGTGCACCTGGCTGCTCACGATCTCGATCTTGGGACGATCAATGCTCCAGCGGCGCATTCCGGCAAGATGGATCATTTGAACAAGTTTGGAAATCCGTATGAGACAAAGCCGCAATCGACCTACTGAGTTGTCCCTATCGGCAAAGTAGTCAGCTCGGATACCGATGATCCACCGTTGAACCTAGTCCGGCAATGCGGGTAATTTCCAACCAGTTCATTGCCGTTCCATCCATTGCGACCAGGAAACGTGATCAATGTGAAGATGAGTTGAGGGCCAAGGCCGCCGCCCGCTCCGAATCCCCGGAATACCTTTAGGGCTGTGGCGCAGTTTAGTATTCTGGGTATGGTGTTGGAGTCGATGAGAGATAGATTCACGATCGTTCTGGTGGGTGCTCTGCTGCCCTTGGTAGGCTGCGGCAGCAGCGTGGTCGTGAACAACAACGGTTCCGGATCAGGCACGGGAAACCCGCCTTCGAGCCCCTCATGGTCTTCGGTCCCGGTGCCGAGCGAGATCAGTGCGAACGGCGCTAGCTACAGCGTTGAGCCCGACGGCTATCTTTATGCCACGGTGCATAGCGGGGCAATCCCGAATATTCAAAATTCGGTGCTTCGGACCCCGGCTGCAAATCCGGGGACGTGGACGGATATCACCGGAGCCGGGCTTTCAGACGGATCGAATTTTCTGGGCGCGGTGGGCATGACACCGAACGGGACGATCCTGGCGTCTGGCGCCCCGGCGGCTGGCGGCGTGGCGTATGTATTTGCGTGGAACGGCTCGACAAGCAGTCCGGTTTGGACGGAAGTTACGGGTTGGAACCTTTTATCGTCCTCGCGCATCTACGGGTTCACAAACGACTCGGCTGGCTATACCTATTTCTCGCCGGCATGGAGCGGCGACATCTGGCGGAACGACGCACCAAACTCGCTCAATTTCACGCGGGTGGCAGCCAACCTCTACGGTGTGACGAACGGAGGCGCCACGGGACACCCGACCAGCGGCGGAATCTACGCAATGAGCGTCTTCAACCTCAACGACGGCAAGGGCGACATGATGTGGGCGTGCGGCGAAGGCGAATTGGACAACATCGCGCTCAACTTCAGCCCCACGAGCAACACGGCTTACCTGACAACTGCGAAAGGCTATTCGGGAAACTGCACCGGCTTCGACAAGAGCCCAACAACGATCCTGGCCATGCGGACTGCGAGTCCCTCGCTGGATTCGGGATACGACACTTTGACAGGCATCAATATCGCGACGCGGGCAACAACAGTGCATGCTGCGTCGTTTCCGCGCAGCTCGACGGCGTTTCCTGGGCATATCAGCATGAACCTGGTTGGCCTGCTGCACTGGGTAACGGGAACCACCTGGGTTGTGAGCAGCCAGGATGGGAGTACTCCATCGCTGACCTATCTGCTGATCTCTACCGACGACGGCAATACCTGGACTGACATGACAGCCGGCGGGGGAATCGACTCATCATGCACTGGAGCCAATTTATCGATTGGCGTCGTAGCAACAAGTCAATATGTTTACGCGCGCTGTCAGGGTGGAGCGGTGCTGTGGAGATACGGGCCATTGAGCTAGCGGCCGGATGGCTGAGGGAAGTTTACAGGGAATTCAGAAGCCGCTGTGCATGCCGCCCCGCTCGGGAAAACCCAACCACCTGGAGTTGTGTCGGTACGCGCCAACCCTCTTGTTCCACTGAAAGGTTGATTGACTCGCATGTCCAAGTACGGGTTTGAGAAAGGTGAGACCCTTGCTCTCACGGCGCTGAGGACACCTGAGAGAATCCAGCACTTCCTCGATCACGATATCGCATACAACAAAGAGCCGGATGGTGAGACGATTCGCTCTCCTCGCCGGGTGCTGAGGGATAGGGTGGCCCATTGCCTTGAAGGCGCTCTGCTGGCGGCGGCTGCATTGAGGGTCCATGACTTTCCGCCACTGCTGCTTGATCTTGAGTCTGTGCACGACGATGACCACGTCCTCGCTGTCTTCAGACATCGCGGCTGTTGGGGCGCGATCGCCAAATCGAACTACAGCGGGCTGAGGTTTCGGGAGCCTGTTTACCGCAACCTGCGTGAACTGGTCATGTCCTACTTTGAGAGCTACTTCAATATTTCCCGCGAAAAGACCCTGCGCAAGTACTCGAGGCCCGTGCAATTATCGCGGTTTGACGGCATGAGCTGGATGACGGCAGAGGAGGATCTCTGGCTGATCAGTGATCATCTGGCCAGGATTCCCCACGTGCCATTGCTGCAGAACGGCGCTGGACGGCATCTATCGAAAGTGGACGATCGGATGTTCGCAGCAGGCCTGGCTGGCCGGGCATAGCGACCTTGAGGCGATCGGGCGCTCCAGTTCGCGCGAATGAATATCGCACTTCATCGCGCGGAGAATTCCTCCGAGACCTCGTTTCCACGCGAGCGCTGCGTTTCGTCAAGCGGCAACGACGCGATGCGCGCGATTCGCAATACGGTGATGTCGTCATTCTGGCCGTGTTGCTGCGCTGCCTCCGCGATCTCTCTGGCCGTTGCACCGGCGCGCAGCATGGATTCCACACGCGCAAATCCAAAGAGCATGCGCTGGTCATTATGGGCTTCAGCAATCCCATCGGTCAGCAGGACGACCGCATCGCCAATCGCCATCTCCAAACCCGATTGCAGATAAGTCGCATTTTCCTGCATCCCAAGCGGCAACGAGCCAGGCGAGCAGACCTCAGATCCATTCAAATATGGGGGAAGGTGGCCGGCATTGGCCAGGGCCGATCGACCATCTTGATCAAGGCGAATAACCAGGCACGTGGCAAAGCCATCATGGACGTGGCCGCAGAGGCGGCGATTCAGCTCCCCAAGAATCTCGGCCGGCTCTTCGGTATAGGCGCTTACCGTGCGCAGCGCGCCTACGATCATGGACACGATCATGGCAGCACCGAGGCCTTTGCCGCTGACGTCACCGATTACCACGAGGGTCCGTCCGCTTTTGAGCGGGATGACCTGAAAGAAATCGCCGCCCACTTCGGCAGCCGGGAGATAGACCGTTTCAATGACGTAGCCGTTGATCTGCGGCATATCCGTCGGCACCATGACCCGCTGGACCTCTCGGGCGGCTGCCATTTCGCTCTCGAGCGTCGCTTTTTCGGTTTGGGCACGGATGTGACGGCGGGCTTCGCTGATGGAAACAATGACGAAGCCAATGTAGCCTAGAGTCACAGCGATAATAATCGAGCAGCCGTCGAACAACAGCCGGCTTTGCAGGCGCGCTGATTCCTTGGCGCCGAATTGAGCCGGCCCTGGCACATCCGGAAACCAGTGCCCCAGCAATGCCATACTTCCGAAGTGCAGAATGAATAGGGGAATGAACCCTTTCCAGAACTGACCGCGCAGAGTCATACCGATAGCGGCATAGGCAACGGCAAACAGGCCGGAGAGCACAACCCCTATCCCGAACTCGACCGGGGGTTGGTGCCCCATGCCGATGACGTCGCCAACAAAGCCAAAACTGGCGAACACGAAAAACACGGCAAGTAAAAATATCAGGGTCGCTTTTCGGGGTGTGCCGCGCCACCGGCTTGATGCGATCATTGGATCCTTTGTGTCCACTTCGCTTGGATTGTACGCTTGAGTGGGCCGGTTTGAGGTGCTTCATGGCGGCTATTGACGCAGATTCTCAATGACTGCCGATCACGGTGGAATATCCGTTAGAGTGGTCAAGAAGCTTGGAGGAGCGGCATCCGATGGCAATTCCGTACTACCACGTTGATGCATTCACGAGTGAGCTCTTTCAAGGCAATCCCGCCGGGGTCTGCATCCTTCCTGCATTTCCACCCGTTGGAACCATGCAGAAAATCGCGGCAGAAAACGGGCACAGCGAGACCGCCTTCGTTGTTCATCGCAGGGATGGCAGTTTTGACTTGCGCTGGTTTACGCCCGAAGTCGAGGACGATTTATGCGGACATGCGCCCTGGCTTCCGCCTTTGTACTTGCGCTGCGCGAACACAGCAGTTGGCCGGTGCGCTTCCACACCTCTAGCGGCATCCTGACCGTCACCAGAGCGCAGGGCAGGTTTGAAATGGACTTCCCTGCCCGCCCGGCGCAGGCATGTGCAACACCTGCGGGGCTATTGTCAGCCCTCGGGTTGACAGAGGTGCAGGTCATGAAATCGCGGGACTACCTTGTAGTTGTCGATCGAGCGGATCAGGTGCTGTCGCTCTTGCCCGATTTTGCGGCTCTTGTCAAAGTAGACTTGGGCGACGCCGGATCGATTGTTACCTCGCCCGGCGAAGGTGATGTGGATTATGTATGCCGATTCTTTGCGCCCTCGGTGGGCATCAACGAGGACCCGGCTACCGGCTCGATTCACTGCACGCTGGCACCCTATTGGGCAAAGCGGTTGGGCAAGGAGTCGATGCGAGCGCAACAACTCAGTGCCCGGGGCGGAACCGTGGAGTGCGCGGTCGTCGGCGATCGCGTGAAGATCGCCGGCAGCGCACGCTTGTATCTTCAGGGCAATCTCGAGCTCTAACCGACCCCAACCCTCTCACCGGAGCGATTCTGGGCGCTGGGTCAAACACCTGACCCACTAACCGATTCCGGCTTCGCAGCGATCAGCGGATTGAGAAGCGGGGGATGGTTCGCAGTTATGCCGACCATGCAGCGCGCGTGCTGCGGCCGCTGGAGCTGTACCCCATGTCCGTTGAAATTCCGCGCACGCACTGCAGCAACTGATTGGCGATGGAAGGCAACTTCTGCGCGGTTACGCGGAAGGACGGGCCGGAGATGCTGACCGCAGCCACCGGCATCCGTTGTGCATCAAGCAGGGGGACGGCGATGCACCGCAAACCCTCTTCCAGTTCCTCGTCGTCGACCGCATAGCCGCGGCGATGGGTCTTCTCCATCTCAACTTTCAAGGCCTCAGCGGTGGCAATGGTGCGGTGCGTGAATCGTTCAAACCGGATGCGGCGCACTACTTCGGCCGCCCGCTCTTCGGGTAGGAAGGCAAGAATTGCCTTCCCCACCGAGGTGCAATGGACCGGGTTGCTGGCGCCGATGCGGGTGATCATTCGAACCGAGCGTGCGGGCTCAATCTTGTCGATATAAATGACGCGTGCCGCCTCCAGAATGCAGAGGTGAGCTGTTTCTTCAGTCACGGCGACCAGGCGACGCAAGTGCGGCTGGGCACGATCGCGTAAGTCATACTGCTCGATCGCGCGATTCCCGAAATCAAATAACCTCAATCCCAGCCTGAATTTACCCGTCGTGGTGCGCTCCACCATGCGGTGCCGCTCCAACACCATAAGGAACCGGTGGGCGGTGCTTTTATGCAACTGAAGCGAGGAGGCCACCTGGGCGAGACCGAGCGGCGTTTCGCTCTCTCCGAGGAGGTCGAGGACGGCAAAAGCTCGGTCAAGTGCCTGAACTTTATAAGTGCCTTGTGGGGCCATGTCTCGCATTATGGTTCTCCGTGTCGCGGGCTGGTGACATTACTAGTCTGCTAGCACGCGGAAGCCATGTCAAGTATTGGGACGGAATTTCTTGAATTGGGATTCAAGGGTTCGGTTTTCCGGAATGAATTTTCCCTGGGCTTTACTCGGGCACCACGTCGCCTTCTCCTGGTGCCAGGAAGAGATTCATTTCCAGCCCGTGCTGGCGGGTGTAGAGGTCGTAGTAACGGCCGCCGAGCGCGAACAGCTCGGCATGATTGCCCCGCTCGACGATCCGGCCTTGTTCGACGACCAGAATCTGATCGGCCCTGCGGATGGTAGAAAGCCGGTGGGCGATGACAAAGGTGGTCCGGCCTTCCATCAGTTTGTTGAGACCGGCCTGGATCATTGCTTCGGACTCGGAATCCAAGGAGCTGGTGGCCTCGTCGAGGATGAGGATGCGCGGCTCCGCCAGCAGGGCGCGGGCGATGGAGAGGCGCTGCCGCTGTCCGCCTGAGAGCTTTACTCCGCGCTCGCCAACGATGGTGTCGTAGGTGTCGGCGAACCGCTCGGCAAACTCGTCAACGCGCGCCGTGCGGCAGGCAAACAGAAACTGCTCTTCGGTGGCGTCGGGACGGGAAAACATGATGTTCTCGCGAATGGTGCCGTCAAAGAGAAACGAGTCTTGAAGCACTACACCCAACTGAGAACGGAAGGTGTTGAGGTCGACGTGCGCAAGATCAATGTCATCGACAATCACGCGACCGCTTGTCGGCGTGTGAAAGGCACAAAGCAGGCTGATGATGGTCGATTTGCCTGACCCTGAAGATCCAACCAGCGCAGTAGCGGTTCCCGGCTCGGCCTGAAAGCTGATTCCGTGCAGGACGGGCTTGTCAGGTTCGTATGAGAACTCGACATCCTCAAAACGCACCGTGCCCTGGATGGGCGGCATCTTCAGCGAGCGCCCGGGGACCTGGTTCTCTTCAATCTCCGACATGATCTCGTTGGTCCGGTCGAGTCCCGCAAAGGCCTCAGTCAACTGGGTTCCGATGTTCACCATTTGAAAGACCGGGGCGATCATGAAGGCGAGAAACATGTTGTATTGAAAATAGGTACCGACGGTCCAGGTGTTTCCTAGAACGTTGTGCCCGCCGAGCCACATGACGATGGCCGAAACCAGGCCGAGAACAGTTGTGGAGGCAGCAGAAAGCGTGCTTGTCATGGTGAGCGACTTCATGACGTTGGCCAACAACCGCTCCACTCCACCCGCAAAGACAGTGGCCTCGCGCTCTTCAGCGTGGTAGCCCTTGATGACGCGCACGCCTCCAAGCGATTCCGTGAGACGACCGGTGACCTCGGCATTGATCTTGCCACGATCGCGGAAGATGGGGCGAATGGTCTTGAATCCGTATTGCAGGAAGAAGACGAAAATACCCATGACGGCGAAAACCGTGATCGTAACCACGACACTCAGATGCAGGAGCCAGATAAATGCCAGCACGGCGGTAAGAAGCCCGCCAACAAAATCAACCAGACCGGTACCGACGAGGTTACGAACGCCCTCGACGTCGGTCATGATGCGGGCAACTAGCGTGCCGGTGCGGTTCTCGTCGTAATAGGCCACTGAGAGCAGGCCCACATGACGCTGCACCTGGCGACGCATCTCGGCAATCAAGCGCTGCCCGGCCTTCGAAAGCAGTTGGGTAAGCGAGTAAGAGGTAATGGCCTGCACCAACATGGCTGAGAAGACGAGCGCAATGATCTTGGGCAGAAGCTCAGGTCGTGGATGCTGCGCGGAGAGAACTGTATCGAGGAGCGGCTTTGAAGAGATGGGAAGCACCAGCCCAGCCACGCGGTTGATAACCATCAGAACCATGCCGGCGGAAATCAGGCCGATGCGCGGCGCAACCAATGCCCGCACCTGCGGCCAAACCTTTTTCAGATCAGGCTTCCGCTTGGGCAGGTCCGCCTGCCCGCGGCCTCCGCGCCCGTGAGCCGAACGCTCAGCTCGACTGCTCAACCCCATTGCCCCACCGCGCATGGTTCCCATGCTTTAGACCTTTCCTGAACGGCGAGCCGCAATAAACGAGCGAACGCAAATGATCACGTAGACAAGAAGCAGCACCGCCATCGTGACTTTTGAGGCCAATGCGATTTGGTCAGCCGGCATGCCGGCCGATGTGGCGTGAACGTATCCCCGCACCGCTTCGACAGTTGCGCCGATAAAGCCAAGCAGAGCAACGGTGACATTGATGTGCATGAACAGCTTGCGACGGCTTTCGCTGGGGCTTATGGCCAGAAATCCGCCGAGGCCGAGCGCAAGGCCAAACCACAGAGGAATGAGTGCGGTTATGTGGATACTTCCAGTGCCAAGGTAACCCGCCAGCCCCAATGCAGCCAGCAGCACCGCAAACACCAATGTGACTTTCGCCATGCGATACTTCCCTTCCACACCAGCATAAGAATACTAGGGCCTGCCCTTCAATCTAAAGGGCAGGCCCTGAACGCTTGGATGATGCGGAAGATGCCAAAGATGCGAATCATTCACAGATCGATGACAGTTGCGCTGAGCTGTGCCCTGTCTACCTTTGAATGCGAGCCGACCCGCCCTGGGCAAAGGCACGCACCTGGTCTAATGTGGCCATGGTTGTATCGCCGGGGAAGGTCGTAAGCAGCGCTCCATGCGCCCATCCCAGCTTGATGGCCTCATCAGGCGTGGCACCGGTCAGCAGGCCGTAGATGAAACCGGCTGCAAAGCCGTCGCCACCTCCCACGCGATCGATCACATCCAACTCAGCGGTCGGCGCAGTATAGGTCTTGCCATCAATCCAGGCAACCGCGCTCCAGCTGTGACGGTTGGTCGCGTGGACCTCACGCAGAGTGGTTGCAACCACCTTGACGTGCGGGTGCTTCTTGACGACGTTGTCGATCATGCCGAAGAACACACTGGGATCGAGCTTCGACTTGGCCGCAACTTCCGGTCCGGGGATTCCCAGACCCTTCTGCAAGTCTTCTTCGTTGCCGACAAGCACGTCGACGTTTTTGACGATGGTGCTGATGATCTCTACAGCGCGCTCATTGCCACCGGAGATCTTCCAAAGCTTTTCACGGAAGTTCAGATCAAAGGAAGTGATGGCTCCCGCTGCCTTGGCTTCGCGCATCATCTCCGCTGCCAAAGGAGCCGTCGTCGGGGAGAGCGCGGCAAAGATGCCGCCGCTATGAACCCACTTCACGCCCCCGGCAAAGATCTTTTTCCAATCGAAGTCGCCAACCTTGAGTTGCGCAGCCGCCTCGTTGGACCGGTTGTAGAAAACCACGGGCGGGCGCACGCCGAATCCCCGATCACTGTAAACAGCCGCCATGTTCGGACCGGTGACGCCGTCATGCTTGAAGTGCTTGTAGAACGGCTTGACACCCATGGCGCGAACCCGCTCGGCAATCAGATCGCCTATGGGATAGTCAGACATCGCCGAGGCGACCGCTGTCTTCAATCCGAAACAGTCGGAGAGGTTTGCGGCCACATTGAACTCGCCGCCGCTGACGTGGATCTGGCACTCGGTTGCCTTGCGAAAAGGGATAATCCCCGGATCGAGCCGGTGCACCAGCGCTCCCAGCGACATAAAATCCAACTCCGCTTCTTTGCGGATATTCAAGCCATGGCTCATCGATTCTTCACTCCTGTCTGTTTGAGGCCGTGCTTCATGCCTCTTGGACTTTCCTGAGATTATATACCAGTGGTCTGACCACTGCGCTTTCCATCTCAGCTCTTGCTCCCCGCCGTGCGCTTGAGTTCCGAGAGCACATCGCCTACTGTCCATTCGTTCCCTGGGTAGAATCGCACCACTCTGCCATCAGCGCCAATGAGGGTAGTTGAAAGGGTGTGGGTGATGCTGCCGTCCGCAGCGTCAGTCATTCCAACGTCGAAGAACCTGGCCATCTCCAGCAGGACAGGCTTTTGTGGCACTGCGAAATCCCAATCCGCGAATGCAGTCTTTGCGTCACTGCCAATGTAGGTGGCGCCATAGGCTCGCAGTCGTTGAGGCGTGTCATTCTCGGGATCGAAGCTGACACACACCAGGTGCGTTTTGCCGCGAAGTTGCGGGTCAGCCGCAATCTGCTTGTCGACGGCGGCAAAGTTGCGGGTCACGCGCGGACAAAAATCCGGCAAGGGACAGCGTGTGTAGATGAAGGTGACCAGCAACGTCTTGCCTTTGAACTGGCCGAGATGAATGAACTGCCCGTCCTGGTTGCGCAGTTTGAAGTCTGGTACGGCATCGCCAGGTGTCGGCACGTGATAAAAGACAGCGGGCTTGTAATCCGGCTTGGCCTGCGCGACCACCACAATGTGATCCAGGAGAACGTCAGCGTTGGGGTCCTGTGACACCAAGACGTCGGCCGTGATCACGTCGCCGGGATGCAGCTCGCCCAGTATGGTTGCGTCTTTCAAGTTGTAAGGCATGGTCATGGCATCCATGAAGCCTGGAATAGCCTCATGGTTCAGCGTGACTTCGCCCTTGGCGGCATTTGTTGAGACCACCTTTCCGCGCAGTTTGTACACCTTGAAGTTTTGGATGGCTGGGGTCTGAGAGGCGAGCTGTTGCCCGGAACGGCATCCGGCAAGCGCGGCAAAAGCGAGAAGGAAACAAGCTGCAAAGCGGCGAATCACCCAACAGTGTACAACCGGCAACCGCCGGCTGCTGAGTCACGAATGGCACGTGCCACGGCTCACAGCGTATAACGCTGGAATGGGACCATCAAGGGAAGATGAGATCGACGCATGGCTGCGTGATGGCGGGCTGGTGATTACAGCGAGTGACCGCGCCGCGCGAGCCCTTGTCTCGGACTTCCATCGCGCCCGACGAGCCGAGGGGCTGACAGCCTGGCCGGCGCCCAACATTCTGGATTGGACGAGCTTTGTCCGCACCGAATGGGATGCGCGAGCGAGCGACGGGCGGCTGGTGCTGAATCGCTCGCAGGAACAGGCCATCTGGGCGGGAATCCTTGGCCGGCATGAGCACATGGCAACTCTGCTTGAGGGTCCGCGCTACCGCCTGGCTAGCCTAGCGATGGAAGCGTACGAAATGATTTGTACGTATGCACCTGATCAGTTGCGATCGGGAGCTCGCGGCGGCTGGCAGCAAGACGCGGCGGCATTCAGCGATTGGCTGACGACGTTTGAGCAACTCTGCAAGATCGACAACCTCGTAAGCTCGGCGCGTCTACCCCTGGATCTAATCGCAGTGCTCGAGAGCCGTGCGGAGGCAGCGAGCCATACGCAGTTGGCACGCCCGCCCCTACTTCTGGCAGGATTCGACCGCATAGCGCCTACGCCACGCAACCTGTTTGACACGTGGGGGGAGTGGCGGCAGGCGGAGCAAGGACAGAAGGCGGGACGAGTTTTCTTCCACCAAGCCTCCGATGCACATGCCGAATTTGGTGCCTGCGCCCTGTGGTGCGCACAGCGATTGGCCGGCAATCGACAGGCTCGGCTGCTGGTGGTGACGCAGGATGCAGGAGACCGAGCGCGGCGCGGGCAGATCGAACGGGCCTTCTTCAACCACACCGCTGCAGTGCGAGCCGGCGCGGATAGTTCTCCGCTCTTCGAGTTTTCGCTTGGAACCCCGCTGGGCCTGGTTGCGTTGCCGAATGCCGCGCACCTCCTGCTTCGCTGGCTTTCGGCGCCAATCTCGGAGCACAAGGTTGACTGGCTGCTTGCGACTGGATACGCCACCGCCAGCATGCAGGAATCGGCCGCTTTGCGAGCGCATGTGCACGGAATTCGTCGCAGAAACCAACAGCAGCCGCAATGGACACTGAGTGGATTTATCGGAGCCGCGAGCGGCCTTGCCCTTCCTGAAGCCTGGATCTATCGCATGACGGGTGCGCAGCGTCGCCTGGTGGAATTCGCTCTGCGCCCGCTGAGTCCGCTTGCGTGGGCCGAATTGGTTCCGGATTTTTTAGAGTCGGCGGGCTTCCCAGGCTCCAATCCGCTGACCAGTGCGGAATTCCAGGCTGCCAACCGTTGGCAGCAGGCGTTGGAAACCTCTGGCTCTCTTGGCTTCGGCGGAGGGAAGATTTCCTGGGAAGATTTCCTTCGCATTCTCTCTCGAACACTCGATGAAACGCTGTTTGCGCCTGAGTCGCGCGAGGCGCCCATCCAGATCGCGGGACCGGCCGAGTCGGCGGGACTGACCGCTGATGGCATCTGGTTTCTCGGAGCCAATGAGCAGGCGTGGCCGCCCAGTGGCGCGACTCATCCGCTGCTGCCCCCGGAAGTGCAGCGGCGGGCGGGTATGCCCCACGCCAGCGCGCAGCTCGATTGGGAAATTGCTCACGCCATCACCACGCGTCTGATCTCGTCCGCCCCGGAAGTTCATTTCAGTTTCGCGACGCAAGTTGAAGCAGCCGAGATTGGGCCTTCGCGTCAAATTGTTCAACTTGCCGGCGTTCCGCAGGTCCTGCCGCCGGAATTAATGCAGATGCCCGGTTCAGAACCGATGACAGTCTCTTTTGAAGATTTCAGCCGGATTCCCTTCCCTCCCGGAAAAGTTCGCGGGGGCGCAAGCGTGCTGACAAGACAGTCGCAATGCGCCTTCAAGGCTTTTGCAACTGCGCGCCTGGCGGCGCAAGGGTGGGAGCCAGCAGAAGCCGGCCTCACCGATGCGCAGCGCGGAAATCTATTGCACCAGGTACTGCACGCGATCTGGGCCGGTCCGCCGAATGGGATTTCAGATCACGATGCGCTGCTTCAACTTGGCACCGATCTGCGGACCTTTGTAGCTGCACACGTTGATCGGGCTCTGCGGTTTGGAGTTGGCCCGGCTCTAAGAGATCGCATGCCCGCGCGCTATCTGGATCTTGAAGGGCAACGACTCACTCGCCTAGTGGCCGAGTGGCTTGACTACGAGGCAACTCGGATCGAGTTCAACGTGGCTGAGACTGAAGTGGAGCACACCATCCACCTCGCCGGGCTGACCTTCGACCTGCGGCTTGACAGGATCGATCGGCTCAAAGACGCATCGCTTTTGGTCATCGACTACAAGTCGGGAGAAGTGGCCACAAGACTTTGGGATTTGCCCCGGCCTGACGATGTGCAATTGCCACTTTATGCCGGTTTTGCCATCGATGGGGAGCCCGGCGGAATTGCATTTGCGAAGGTGCGCACCGGAAAGCTCAAGCTTGAGGGCCGCTTCGTCAATGCTGCCGCGGTCCTGTTCAGCGGCCTCAAGGGAAGCAGTTCTTTGCTGAAGAAGAAGCTCACCGTTGAGATGCTCGACGGTTGGAGAGCGCACATTCATCAGCTTGCCAATGACTTTCTCAGTGGCCGAGCCGTCGTGGATCCGCGCGAGTACCCAAAAACCTGCGAGCGATGCGACTTGCATGCGCTCTGCCGCATTCAGGAGAAAGATCGGGAACTCGGTGAGGACGAGGAAAATGACGATGATGCAGGCGGGCAAGATGAGTGACACGCAACGGCCTTTGCCTACCGATCAATCGCAGCGCAACCGCGCGCTCGATCAGGCGCGATCGATTTTGGTGCAGGCTCCGGCTGGCTCGGGCAAGACGGACTTGCTGACGCGCCGTTTTCTGCGCTTGCTGGCCGAAGTTGACGAGCCGGGCCAGGTGGTTGCGATCACCTTTACCATCGCCGCCGCAACGGAGATGCGCCATCGCATCCTTTCTGAACTGGAGAAGGCCGCCACCAGTGAAACAGGGGCGAATTCAAGCGATGACTTCTCGATGGAGGCGCTGGCTCTCCGCGCCCTTGAGCACTCCCGGCGGCGCGATTGGAAGGTGCTCGATCTTCCGGCGCAACTCCGCATCGCCACCATCGATTCGTTTTGCCGCGACCTGGCTCTGCAACAACCGCTGATCTCGTCATTGGGCGGCGGAATCGGCATCGCCGCGCAACCAAAGGAGCTCTATCTTCGGGCAGCCCGGCAAATCCTTGACAAGATCGGTCATGCTGATGCTGCGCTGAACGAAGCGATTGAAGCCCTGCTGCTGTGGCGTGACAACAACTGGCGGGAGATGGAAGATCTGCTTGTCCAGATGCTGGAAACTCGCGACCGCTGGATGCATGACTTTGTGATGGATCGCGATCCGGATTGGGATGATTTGCGGAATCGCCTTGAGCGACCGTTCTGCAACGCGATCAGAGAGAGTCTAACCGCCCTGGACGAATTGATGAGCCTGGTTCCGGGCGCAAAAAAAGAGGCATTGGATCTGGCCAGGTGCGCTTGCGCAAACGTTGAGAGCCAGTTTCTCCGCGAACTGGCCGAGATGGCCGAGTTCCCCGCTCCGCCGTGGCTCTCCAGCGAAGATGTTGATTGTGCGCGTCAGGCTTATTGCAACCTCGCCGAATTGTTGCACGTCAAGGAGGGTCGATTCAGGAAGCAAGTAGACAAAAGCCTCGGCTTCCCCCGCGAGGCCCAAGCAACGAAATCTCAGATTCTCGGGTTGATTGCTCGTCTGAACGCCATCCCTGGCCTTGAGGCGGCCCTCGATAACGTTCGCAATCTTGCTCCATCCCGCTATTCCGACGACGACTGGAGAATTGTGCGCGCCTGCTTCACGCTGCTGCGGCGCGCGGCCGGCGAGTTGCAGGTGGTGTTTGCCGAGGCCGGAGCGGTGGACTTCATCGAAGTTGCGCAGATCGCGCAGAGGGTGCTTCGTGGCCCCGACGAACTGCCCACTGATGCAGCCATTGCCGTTGCGGACGGCATTCGCCATTTGCTGGTTGACGAGTTTCAAGACACGAGCCGCCGCCAGCACCAGTTGCTGGCCAGCCTGATTGCGGCTTGGCCAGACCTAGAGGGCCGTACGTTGTTTGTCGTTGGTGACCCGATGCAGTCTGTGTACTCATTTCGTGACGCGGACCCTGAGCTTTTTGCGCGGGTGCGAACGCTGGGCCTCGAGATTCCTGAAGCTGAGCCGCTCCTTCTCGACTTCGTTCCACTCAAAGCTAACTTCCGGACCGTTCCAACGCTTGTCGATCGGCTCAACGAATTCTTCGCGCTGGGCTTCGCAGAAGCCGACGGCAGCGGCGTTGAATTCTCCACTGCCGAGCCGGCGAGGGAGCCGAAGTTCGATCGAGGCCCGAACCTCGTTTTGCACCTGAGCTTTTCGCCGCAGGCGACTGCTGGCAAATCATTTAACTCCGATCGGTCGAGCCCGAAAGAGGATGCCTTCAAGGCTCAGACGGAGCAGATGGTTGCGCTTGTCCAGAGCCACCTGGACCGCATGGAAGAAGCCCGTGTGCACTTCGATGCGGGAAAGAGCAAAGAAAAGCATCGCATCGCCATCCTTGGCCGCACTCGCACTGCACTTGTGCCTGTCGCTACCGCCCTTCGAGATGCGGCCATCCCATTCCGCGCCATCGAGTTGGAGCAGCTCGCTGACAGGCCCGAGGTGCTGGACGCCATTTCGCTGGTCCGTGCACTCTTCAACCCCGAAGATCGAGTGGCCTGGCTGGGCATTCTGCGCGCGCCGTGGTGCGGGCTTTCGCTCGAAGATCTGCACCGCCTGACCAGCGCCGACGTTCCAGAGCTTCTAACCCGACCTGTGCCCGATTTGATTGTTGAGCGTATGCACCTGCTGAGCGAAAATGGCCGTCAGGCCGCCGCACGATTGCTGGACGCGCTCGCCGGCCCACAGACAGATTTGATCGGCCAGACAGCGAATCGCAAGCCAGCCGAGCGTCCCTGGAGTCATGGCCCGATCTCTACGCCGGGAACCTGGCTTGAGCAGGTGTGGCTCCGGCTGGGTGGGGCCGATTGCGTTGGTTCAACCGCCCGTTCAAACATTGACCTGCTTTGGCGCTGCCTTGACAGCCTGCCTGGCGGGGAACAGGAGCTGCTCGGCGCCGGCCTCGACGCTGCTCTTGAGTTACTCACGGCTTTGCCTGATGCTGGAGCAAGCAGTGACTTCGGCGTGCAGTTGATGACCATTCACAAGTCAAAAGGCCTGGAATTTGAAGTGGTGATTGTGCCAGAACTCGAAGCGAGGACAAGAATCGGCGAGCATCGGATGCTTTCATGGCTGGAGCGCGGGGTGGCGAACCCCGACGAGTCTGGTGAGATCACCGAGTTTCTTGTCGCGCCGGTGCAGTCGAAGGGCGCCGATCGCGGCAAGTCGAAGACATGGGTCGATCGCTTTCGCCAGAAACGTGAAACGCAGGAGATGCGCCGCATTCTCTATGTGGCGGCAACCCGCGCCCGCGAGGAGCTTCACTTCTTCGCGCGTCCTGCGTACAAAGTTGAATCTGACGGTTCGGTGAGCCTGGTCGATCCCAAGGCCAGCCTGCTGGCCACTGCATGGCCTGCGCTCGAAAACGAAGTACGCCTTCGTTTTGAAGAATGGAAAACGGCTCATTCGAGACTGGCCGTTGACGAGGAGATCGCAAGCATCGCCGCAAAGGGCGAAAGCAACCTGCTGATCATGCCCTCACCCTCCGCGCAACCACACATGGAAGAGCCGACAAGAATGCGGCGTCTGCCATCGGGGTACCAGAGGGATGGTTTATCTGCCGATGCTTTTCCAGGCAATGAGAGTGTCCGGCAGTCCCAAGCGATAGTCTCAGCAGCCGAAGAAGGCGAAGCGAGTTTTTACGTCCGTCACCAGGGAGGCTTGCTTTCTCGCGCTCTCGGCACTGCCGTCCATGCCCTGCTTGAAGAACTTTCGCGGCTGCGGTTGGAACTGGATTGGGATGCTGCCCGCATCGGCGTTGCTTGCCTCGCGCCGAAGATCGCCGGAAATATCCGGTCATCAGGAGTTGATCCAAAACAAGCCGAAGCCATCGCCGCGCAGGCCTTGAAGGTGGCGCTTGACGCGTCTCACGATCCTGATGGCCAATGGATTCTCTCGCCGCGTGAGGATGCGGTCAGCGAAATCGAATGGACGGGAGTGGTCGAGAACAGTCTGCGCACGGTCCGGGTCGATCGCGTATTCCGCGCCGGACTTAGTCCCCAGTCAGAAGGCCAACAGGCGTGGTGGATCATCGACTACAAGACAGCCCACCAAGCGAACCCTGGTCTGGACCCTGAAGTTGCCTTAAGCAAACTGAGGCCACTATTTGCGCCCCAGATTGCGGCATACGCACGGATTCTGCGCAACTTGCACGGTGCCGACACCACCCTTCGCGCCGGTCTCTACTACCCGAGAATGTTGATGTTGGACTGGTGGGAGTTGTAGCCATTGTCGACATTCTTTATAAAACGAAAATTGCAATTCTGCTGCCCCGCGGATAGAATTCTCACATGCACTGCCTACCCTGTTGTCGCTGCTGTATGCTGCTTCGCGCGCACAGGTGACCTGGGTTTGCATTTTCGATTGAAATCCAAGGTTTTCCTGATACCCGCGACGCAGCCGTGCTGCCGCGGGTTTTGTATATCTGCCGAAAAAGGATCAAATGACTGAAGTGATTCAAAAGAAAGAGTCAAGTGCCCAGCGGGCCGAGCGGCTGAAACAGGAGAAGAATCCCTGGGCGGCCTTTGACGAGGTTCGTGCCTTTGCGCGCGCCGGCCGGTCGAGCGTGGTCCCGGAGTGGGCCTCGTTTTACTTCAAGTGGTGGGGCATTTACACCCAGGGCGACGGCGTGGGTGCAGTGGGCGGCAAGGGCGGTGAAGGGCTGGTCTCTGACTACTTCATGATGCGCATCGCCATTCCCAATGGCATTCTCTCAAGCAGCCAGTTGCGCACCATTGGTGGGATTACGCGGAAGCATGCGCGCAACCTGGCCGACATTACCGTTCGCCAGGCCATCCAATTGCATTGGCTGACCATCGAATCGCTCCCTGAAATTGTGGATGCACTCGATTCAATCGGGTTTTCTCCCAAGGGTGCCTGCGGCGACGTGGTGCGCAATGTGACTGGTTGCCCGCTGGCCGGTGTGGCGGCCGACGAACTCATTGACGCCTCCCCGCTGGCAATCGAGATTGCCCACATGCTCAATGGCAATCCCGAGTTCTTCAACTTGCCGCGGAAGTTCAAAATCTCTGCGTCCGGCTGCCCGTCGTGGTGCAACAATCCCGAGATTAATGACATCGGAATCTCAGCGGTAAGGCACAACGGCCAGGTTGGCTACGCAGTTCGTGTGGGTGGAGGGCTTTCAGCCGATCCACATCTTGCGGTTCTTCTGGACGCTTTCATCCTGCCGGAGCAGGCGCTTCGCGTGGTTCGCGGGATCACTGAAATCTTCCGGGATCAGCAGGGCTTGCGGGAGAGCCGTGACCGGGCGCGCATGAAGCACTTGTTCATGAAAGAAGGTTGGACAGCCGAGAAGTTTCTAGCGGAGCTGCAATCGAGACTCGACTTCACCCTGCTGCCCGGCGTGGCAGAGGAAGTGCCCAACGACATCTTTCGCGATCACGCAGGCATTCATCCGCAGCGCCAGGCGGGGCTCAGCTCAGTTGGAGCGTCGGTTTTGCGCGGACGGATGACGGGAGAGCAACTCGAAGCCGCGGCGGAACTGGCAGAACGTTTTGGCAGCGGGTCGTTGCGCACGACCGTGTCACAGAATCTTTTGTTCATCGACGTTCCAGACAACAAGACGGCGGCGCTGGCCGGCGAACTGGGCAAAATCGGCCTGCAGGTTGATGGATCTTCTTTCTGGCGTGGCGCCATCGCCTGCACCGGAACGGAGTTTTGCAAACTCGCCATCACCGAGACCAAGGGCTTTACGAAGTGGCTGGTGGATGAACTTGAAGAGCGGCTGCCCGGATTCGACCAGGAGTTAAAGCTGAACGTAACCGGCTGCCCCAACGGCTGCGGCCAGCACTGGGTTGCCGACATCGGCATTGAGGGTAAGAAGATCAAGCATGACGGCAAACTGACCGATGCTTTCTACTTCTGCCTTGGAGGGGCGGTAGGACAGCATGCGGCGATCTCCCGTCCGGTTGGATATCGTTGCCCTGCGCCGCTGATTCCAGATGCCATTGAACGCCTGCTCCGTCAGTATCTTGCCGACAGGGAGCCCGGGGAGAACCTTCGGGCATGGTTCAGCCGTCATACTAACGACGAGCTTCGTGCCCATCTCGCCGGCGAAGTTCTAGCGCCGGTTGAGCGCGATATTCCCGCCGGACGAGTGCCGCATGGAGTAGCGGATTGAGGATGGTTTCATGAGCATGTTGCCGATCTTTCTGAAACTCGACGGTCGCCGTTGCCTGCTTGTTGGCGCGGGGAATGTTGCGTTGGATAAAATCGGCAGCCTGCTGAAGACCGGACTTGAACTTTGCGTGATTGCACCGGAAGCGCGGCCTGAAATTCAGCAGCTTGCACGCGACGGCAAGCTTGAATTGATCCTGCGCGCGTTTGAGCCGGCCGACCTTGACGGCAGCTTCGTGGTGGTCACCGCAACTGACTCCGCGGAAGTGAACGGCCAGGTCTATCGTGAGGCAGTCGAGCGGGGAATACTTTGCAACAGCGTCGACGATATTCCAAATTGCGATTTTTATTTTGGCTCGATCGTCACCCGCGGCGACCTGCAGATTGCGATATCGAGTGCTGGACAGAGCCCTGCGGTGGCTCAACAACTGCGCCAGGAGATTGACGAGCAGTTGCCCGAGGATCTGGGAACCTGGCTTGCAAGTCTTGGCCATCTGCGCCGCGAAGTTCTTGCGATTCATCCCGCCGGTGAACCGCGCAGACTGTTGCTGCATCAACTTGCGGAGCACCAGATCTGCGAATCTGATTCGTGCCCGGCGCGCCGGCTGGCTTATGCGCCGCTCGAGCCGGAGCAAGGCAACGACAATTCATCAACCCTCTTCGAAGACGACTCGGATTTTTCTGAGCCGCTCTCGCCACGTTTTGAAGACGAATCCAATTCCACGCATGAGACCGTGCATCTTGTGGGAGCCGGGCCGGGCGATCCTGATCTGCTGACGGTGAAGGCACTGCGCGCAATTCAAACGGCTGATGTGGTGCTTCACGACGACCTTGTTCCTCAAGAGATTCTCGACCTGGCCTCTCCGTCGGCGGAGGTCGTGAATGTTGGCAAGCGTTGCGGGAACAAGACCATTACGCAGGCTGAGATCAACTCCATCATGATTGACTGCGCGCGCGCCCATCGCAGCGTGGTGCGCCTGAAGAGCGGCGATCCGCTGATGTTTGGCCGTGCCGCAGAGGAATTGAAGGCGCTGACCGACGCGGCCGTGCCGTTCGAAATCATTCCTGGCATCACCGCGGCATTTGCTGCTGCCGCGGCCATCGGCTGCTCGCTGACCAGCAGGAATTGCGCATCGAACGTCATCTTTTCGACCGGCCATCATGCTCAATCGCACAACCAGTCGCCGCTTCCTGAGATTGAAGATGCAACGCGCGTGGTATATATGCCGGGCCGCGACTTGGGACTGCTTGCGCAGGAATGGCTCCAGCAAGGCTTGCCGCCGGACTTCCCTTGCGCCGTGGTCTCCCGCGCCGCACAGCCCGGCCAGCAGGTTCGATGTACGACTCTCGCCGCCCTCGGCGACGCCGAACCCACTCTCGCACCCAGCCTGTTAATCGCCGGCTGGGCTGTCAGAGAGATTGTTCCTGCCTGTCCATTGGCAGCGAACGGCGTTCCTGTTACAGCCTGAAATTCAAAATCAATTCATTCGGAGAAACGCTATGCCTGAAGTTACCGCTGCGCCTCGGCGCGCCATTTCGCTCGACGTGTATTCCGTTTTGCTCGCACTCGTCCTCGCTCTGCTTGTGCGCTTCAACCTGATTCCGCCGGTGAAATGGTAAAACCAGCCATTTCCCAAGCTGAAGGAGAGTCCAATGGCCACTGCTGCCATCACACCGATTCGATCCACGGGCCTCGCCCACCGCACCGTGGCGCTCATTCCCGGTCTGCTGCTGTTAGTCGCCGTGGGTTACGGCGGAAAGCTCATCGAACAATCCATCGCCACTTACACCAAGGCCAATCACATCACGTTCCCCAACATTGAATATGTTCTATGGGCGATCGTGATTGGCCTGCTCATCGCGAATACCACCGGCATCCCAAGCATCTTTCAGGCTGGCGTTGCCACGTACGAGTTCTGGCTCAAAGCAGGCATCGTGCTGCTCGGCTCGCGCTTTCTCCTCGGTGACGTGCTTCATCTCGGCGGTATCTCATTGCTGCTCGTGGCCGTCGCGCTGACACTCTCGCTCACCTTCATGCATCTTCTCGGCCGCACCTTCAGGCTCAAGCCCAAGCTCACTTCCCTGCTGGCCATTGGTTCGGCCATCTGCGGAGTCTCGGCCATCATTGCCGCCAAACCATCGGTCGAAGCCGATGATGAAGATGCATCGTACGCGATCGCGGCGATTCTTGCGCTGGGCGCACTCTCTTTGTTTACATTTCCGCTGATTGGCCACTCGCTGCACCTGAGCGACAAGGCCTATGGCCTTTGGGCCGGTCTCGCGGTCGACAACACGGCCGAAGCCACCGCCGCTGGAGCACTCTACTCCGACGCTGCCGGCAAAGTTGCCGTGCTTGCCAAAACGACGCGCAACGCTCTGATCGGATTTGTTGTGCTCGCCTACGCCATTTACTGGGCATCGCGCGGCCAGGCCCACGCGGTGGGCAACAAGGCCGCATTCCTATGGCAAAAGTTTCCCAAGTTTGTGCTTGGATTCCTGCTGATTTCGATGCTTGCCACCATCGGCTTCTTCGGCAAAGGCCAAATCACAAGCATCGCCAATCTTTCCCGCTGGGCTTTCCTGCTGACCTTCGCAGGAGTGGGCCTGCGCACCAACCTGCGCGAACTCGGCAAGCAAGGCTGGCGACCGTTTGCCGTAGGAGCCATCGGCGAGGTCTTTATCGCCCTTGTCACTCTGGGTTTGGTGTATGGGGCGGATCGGTTCCTGCATTTGTGAGCAAATGAGACGAGACTTTGGAGCCCCTTGTCATCCGTCACGGAGGACAACAAGGGGCACCAACGGTCACTTGAGGTCGAACCGGTCGAGATTCATCACTTTGCTCCATGCCGCAACAAAGTGATGCACAAACGACTCCTGCGCATCGGCGCATGCATAGACTTCCGCGACCGCTCGAAGCTGCGAGTTCGATCCGAAGACAAGATCAACTACAGTGCCAGTCCACTTGAGAGTGCCGGTCGCCCGATCGCGGCCTTCGAGCACACCATGAGATTTACCGGACTGCTGCCACTTGGTGTTCATGTCGAGCAGGTTCACGAAGAAGTCGTTGCTCAACACTCCAGGCCGCTCGGTAAAGACGCCAAGTTTCGACTGGCCGACGTTTGCATTCAACGCACGGAGACCGCCGATGAGAACCGTCATCTCTGGAGCGGTCAAGGTGAGCAGATTCGCTTTGTCAACGAGCACCTCAGCGGCGGAATCCTCAAAACCTGCGGAGATATAGTTGCGGAACCCGTCCGCGAACGGCTCCAACACGGCAAAGGAGGCAATATCGGTCTGCTCCTGCGATGCATCCGTGCGCCC
>Ga0181535_10002281_pt1 | contig 23744 bp, 17 predicted proteins | sample PEATcosm2014_Bin_44_FD_119774 | JGI IMG/M metagenome (GOLD analysis project Ga0181535, IMG submission 119774) | Peatland microbial communities from MTU Mesocosm Facility, Houghton, MI, USA - PEATcosm2014_Bin17_30_metaG | ecosystem: Environmental > Terrestrial > Soil > Wetlands > Peat | place...
CGTCTTTACCGTGGCCGTCGCCGGGCTCGAAGCCAGCGAGCCCAGAATCTGGCTGATGTCCATGAAACCGGTGGGCAGGCCGATCAGATTGTGCGAGTCCAGCGTGCCGCAACCATCGCAGTCGTCTGAATTAGCCACGCCGCCCGTCGTGTTGCCGGCCGCGATGCTGTTCGCCATCGTCACCGTGCCGGCATTGCCGATACCGCCGCCAGAGGAGGCGGAGTTGCCGGAAAAGGTGCTGTTGGTCACCGTCAGCGAGTCGCCGTTGGCGATGCCGCCGCCGTTGCCCCCACTACCGCCGTAGGCACTGGCGGAATTGCCGGAGAATGTGCTGCTGGTCACCGTGAGCGGGCCGCCGTTGGCGATGCCGCCGCCGTTGCCCCCGGAATTGCCGGAACCAGCGGAATTGCCCGAGAAGACGCTGCCGGTCACCGCCAGTGCGCCGTAGTTGCCGATGCCGCCGCCTTCGATGGCGAAGTTGCTGGAGAATGTGCCGCCGGTCACCGTCAGTATGCCGCCGTTGTAGATGCCACCGCCGTTCTCGGCGGCATTATGGTAAACGGTGCTGTTGCTCACTGTCAGGGTGCCGCTGTTGATGATGCCGCCGCCATTCGAGATGCCGGCATTTCCGTCTTCGATGGTGAGGCCGTAGAGGCTGGCGGTTGCCCCCGCGTTGGCGTTAAAGACCTGACACCAGTCGTTCCCGGAGACGGTGAGCCGGTTCGCGCCGGGGCCGAGGATATTCACCTGCCCGGTGACGGCCAGCGCGCTGCCCGTTCCCGCCGGGCTGGCGTTAGGGCTCAGGTTGATGGTTCCGGGCGTGGTGACTGGCGGCGTGCCGGAGACGAACAGCGCCGTCGCGAACGTGATGTCGCCGCCCGTCCCGTTGTTCGTGGTTTCGGCGTTGGCCGCCGTGATGGCGTCGCGCAGTGAGCAGGTGCTGCCTGTGCCGCTCGTGCAATCGGGGCTGGAGTCCGTCTGGTCCGTGAGCGTGGTTACAGTCAGCTCGTTCGTCTGCACCGCGCCCGCATCCACCTGTCCGCTGGGGCATGTCGAGGGGCTCATCGGCCAGCCGCGCTGGTCGGTGGTGGGCAGTGTTACGTCCGCCGGCGTCGTGGTTCCTTTGCAGATGGCGGGCGAGCCGGGCAGCGGGATCATGGTCTGCGTGGGCCCGCCGTAGTTGCCCAGCGGGGCCAGGTTTACGGCGCCCGTACTGCTCGGCGAGCCGTCCAAATAGCCCACAAAGTTGCCGCCATCATCGGTATGGGGGGTCGGGAGATCATCGAAATCGTCGGCGCTGCCCGCAGCAGTGTTGCCCGCAACGATGCTATTGGCCAGCTTCACCGTGCTGCTCGTTGTACTGAAATTGAAAATACCGCCGCCGTTGCCGCTACTGGAGACGGAGTTGCCGGAGACAGTGCTGTGAATCACCGTCAGCGTGTAGCCGTTGTAGATGCCACCACCGTAGTTGGAGGCGGTGTTGCTGGAGATGGTGGTGTCGGTCACACCCAGCGTGCCGACGTTGGAGATGCCGCCGCCTCTAGAGGCGGAGTTTCCGGAGAAGGTGCTGTTGGTCACCGTCAACGCGACGTCGTTGGAGATGCCGCCGCCGTAACCCCCATTAACGCCGTAGAGGGCGGAGTTTCCGGAGAAGGTGCTGTTGGTCACCATCAGCGTGCCGGCGTTGTAGATGCCGCCGCCATCGCCACTGGAATTGCCCGAGAAGACGCTGTCGGTCACCGTCAGCGTGCCGCTGTTGTACATGCCGCCACCGGGGCCGGTGGCGAAGTTGCCGGAGAAGGTGCTGTTGATCACCGTCAGCGTGCCGAGGTCATTGAAGATGCCGCCGCCGCCGGAGGCGGAGTTTCCGGAGAGGGTGCAGTTGGTCACCGTCAGCGTGCCGTTGTTCCAGATGCCGCCACCTTCATAGTAGTGCCCGTTGGCAATGGTCAGCCCGGAGATGACGGCGGTTACCCCACTGGCGACGGTAAACACTGAATACGGCTCGTAGCTGGAGTTCCCGGAGTTGCCGGAGACGGTCAGCACGTTCGCGCCAGGGCCGGTGATGGTCACGTTGGCCGAGATTTTGGGCAGGGCGAGGTCGGGCCGGAGCGCGATCGTTCCCGTCAGCCCGGGCGCAAACACGATGGTGTCGCCACTATCCTGGTTGGCCGCCAAAATGGCATCGCGCAGCGAGCAGTCATTGTTGGGGGTGCTGCTGCTACAGGGGCCGTCCCACCTATCGAGGAGGGTATTCACCGTCCACGTGGTCGCGGCCGATGCCGGAATCGCGCACAGGCATGCGGCCAGCAGAGCCGCGCTCGGCACGCGGGCCATCCGTCGGGCAAAGCGCCTGACGCCCCGCGGGGCATCGCCGGCTTGCGGCGGAGCTTGCCGGGGAGTTGGCGACGAACGTTGCGAAGAACGAAAGAAAACCAGTGACAACAAATACCCAACGCGGCAGACGATCGAGCACGGCATGGCGAACAGTCCTCGGAATGCGGGTTATGTGCCGGCATCCCGATGGGCAGACCGGACAGATTCGTATCGGAGCGAAGGGGCAGCCCCCTCCGGATGAAAGCAGCACAGCTCGGAAATCTCCCGGCGCCGTGCGGGGGATAAGGGCAACCGGAGACGGCCGCACACTGCCTATGCGGTCCATGCGTGGAACACGGCTCGCTTGATCGGTACTGAGGTCAAGAAAAAGTCGTAAGGATTTACGCTCGAATTATGGGGAAACGAAATGGACTTCGCTGTATCCCCTATCACAAGCTACGTCGCCGCTCGTCCGCCTCCGCGCGCTTCCGAAAGAACTACACGATCGGTCCGCAAGGCGCGTGCATCCAAGCGCCATAGATGACCTATCGTTTCCTGTGTGTTAGCGGTTTACGGCTCAGCCATTGATCCAGCAGGCACTGCGGTTTGGGTAGGCATTGGCGCCGCTTCCGAGCCTGCATCGCGACAACCTTGCATCTCGATGCCGCCAAACAGCCCACCCAATACCGCAGCACAGCAACCGGCGGAACCCAGATATTCAGCAGGTTGCTTTTCCACTCGTGCCTGAGCGCGCCCATGGTTTTTTGCCCGCTTTCTTACGAATACTTAAGAGGGTTATTGGTGCGCTCGAACTGCGCGAAAACGCCGCGATGTCCTTTCCGTTTCGCCAAGACTATGCGCCAAACCGTCGTATCAGACTTGTTGCGGGCTTACGGTCATGGCACATCGGGGAGAGCAGGCGCTTTGCGCCGTCGAGTGAAAAGCGGAGGGAATCGAGATGCCGCCGACGCGAATTCCTTCCTGGAATCGGAAGACCCCGCAGGGCGCGGTGTCATTGGGAAGCCGTGTGCGGTATTTTGGCATCAGGAGCGGGAATGGCGAAAATCGGAACTGATAAGCACGCTGCCGCTGTCCGGGTAGCAACGGAGCAGCGGGCACTTGAGATTATCGAGCAATGCGAGCGGCGCGGGATTAAGGTAATCATCGGAATCGAACCCGGAAAACAGGAAGACATCACCGATGTGGAGCGGATATTGCGCAGACCGGCGCCGGTCAAAGTCGTGAAGGCTCGTCCTCGGATTACTGGAAGCGATTATTGCCCTTGCGGATCTGGCAAGAAATACAAGAAGTGCTGTGGTTCTTCATCCCAGCTGGAGACCAGCGCATCGAGACGGCGCTTGACGCCTTCTTTGACCGTTTGCCGGGGTGGCCAAAAACCCTTCGCAATTGGCGCTTTCCGGAGGCCCGCTTTTCGGGCATATTACGGCGCTTCATGCACCTGGCCGCCGAGTATCATTTCTGGCCATGAGGGTTCCGGCCGAGCGACCGGCCAACGGTACATGATCCCGATTTCGGCTCAATGTACAGTTGGGCGACAAACCAGGAGTAGCATCGATCCTAGACCCTGGGGCCTTCCCCAGTATCTATCCTGCATCCGCCGCGGGAGACTCTCTCAGTTGGCTGTGCAATCGATCTTGCTGAACTCGGCGATCCAGTTGGTCTCCCAGGTCTTGCCGCCGTCGCCGGAGAAAGCCTGCTCCCAGTGGGCGGCGGTGGCGGTGATGCCCGACCAGGTGAAGCGCACCTTGATGGGTTTGCCGCGCAGGGTGTCATCGGAATAGAAGGTGCCCACGCCGTCCTTGAAGCGGCCCTTCACAGGCGGGTCAAGATCGGAGGGATTGCGGCCGTCATACCACCAGATGGACCAGGTGCCTGTCTTGGGATCGTAGGTGCGCACCGTTACACCATAATAGGTGCCTGCCGGCGTGCGCATCTCGTTGTCGTCCATGTTGCCATAGCCACCCATGGTGATCCACAGATGCTGGAGGCTATCGTAATCGAACCAGTCGTGGTTGTTGGCCAGCCGCTCCTTCAGCACGTGGTTGTGGTAGATCCAGCATCCGGCGCGCAGGTCGAAAGCATGAAGGCCGGAGAGGTCATTGCCCTGTCGCGGCAGCGGGGCATCATGGGTAGCAAAACTGAGGCCTGACAAGCCCATGAAGGCCGCGGCCAGGCTGAACTTGAGCGAAGTGCGTGTGGTCATGGTTTCTCCAATGGTGTGCCAGTGGGGGGAATCTCCCCTCTTTATCTAACAGACGCAGAGCTAAGCAAGCCGGTGAGTGAAGCGGTGTGAATGCTATCGTTGCGACGGGTGCCTCGCCGACCAACTGCCCGGAGCAGCGCTCTGATTCCCGAGCCGCGCTCCGACGCAATGCTTCTGTGCTAAAAGCTGCAGTTACGAGTGGATCAGCGCAATACGGAAGTGACGTGGACCACTCAAATCCCTCAAACCCAGTTAAAATGTCCTCCAGATGTTTAAGGAGCGGAACGTGAGCCCAACCCACACTCTCGATTCCCGTGTTGATGCCTACATCGCGAAGTCCAGAGTCTTCGCACAGCAGATACTCACTCGGATCCGCGAAATGGTCCATAAGGCATGTCCTTCAGTCGTCGAAACCATGAAGTGGAGCCGCCCCGTTTTTGAATACAAGGGGGTCATCCTCGCGAACATGTCTGCCTTCAACGAACACTGCAGCTTTGGATTCTGGGGCCAAGAAATCGGCGCAGTTCTGCGCGAAGCAAAGGTCCTGAAACCTGATGCTATGGGCTCGCTTGGACGCCTCGTTTGCGTTGAAGATCTGCCCGCCGAGAAGCAGATGCTCAGCCTGCTTCGACAGGCCGTAACCTTCATCGACTCTGGCCGGTACACGAGCCCCATCGCCGCCCGTCAAAAAGTCGTCAAGGCTCCTGCAACCGCAACCGAGGCGCCTCCTGAGTTCACAAGGGCACTCAAGGCCAACAAGAAGGCCTCTGCAGCCTTCGCTGCATTCAGTCCCAGTTGCAAACGGGAATACGTTGAGTGGATCGCCGATGCCAAGCGTACCGAAACCCGTGATAAACGCATCGCCCTAGCAATTGATTGGATTAGCGAAGACAAACAGCGGAACTGGAAATACCAGAACCGATAGCGCTTGATCCCCAAGAACATCCCTCTTGGGAGCGGCGTCTACTGAGTTTTCGAGTCCCGGGCGAACGACCGGCATTTGGAGATTGGGACGAAACCGGGCAAACTTCCCATTTGGCGACAAACCGATCGGAACCGCCAGGCCGGTCTCGGTCGTAGCTGGAAACTTGCATCTGTTCTCATCAGCTGGCGCGGCTATTTCTGGACAACTCTCTACTTGGTCGCTACATCTTGTGGTCCTTTGGAATTCCCGTTCTCAGCAGCGATCGTTAGGAAGTGGCGAGTTGGTTCATCGGCGGGAAAGGACATATCGATGCGCAGCTCTTGCAGTGCGATGTCCTGTGATGTGCCGAACGTCGTAAACATGGTGAATAGACGCAAATGAGTGCTGTCGACGAGTAGCTCGAGTGGCAGAACTGGGTCGAGCGGTTCATCCCGCGTGAAGTCTCTGTCTCCTGGCGCCACTTCGCTCTTGCGTAACTCTCGAAACAACTCCGCGGAAGGAGACTTTGGATTTGCGATGCCTTCACGGCGCAGTCTGTTCATCAGCGCGGAACTGGTTTCATTCCAGTTGAGGATGTGGGGCCGCAGGCCGTCTTTGCCAAACATCAAACGCATGAAATTGAGACGAAAGTCAGTTGCGAATTGCAGACGGCCATTCCTCTTCATGCAAAAGGCAATAATCCGGGATGCCGCTTGATTCTTCATAACGATATTCCATGCGGCGTTGGTGACAATCGCTGGGTAGGGCTCGTGGTGCTTCAGGATGCGATCGAGCGCCTCGCGGGCAGGTCTCATCTCAGCGAGGTCAAGCGGTCCTTCACGGTAGACGGGTGCGTAACCGGCAGCCAGTAAAAGATCATTGCGAGTGCGCAAGGGAAGATCAAGGCCGCCCGCGAGTTTCAAGATCAACTCGCGGCTGGGTTGCGCGCGGCCTGATTCAACAAAGCTGATGTGTCTTTGCGAGATCCCGGTTGCAAGGGCGAGATCGAGCTGGCTCGTGGACCGGATAGACCGCCATTCGCTCAAGATCGATCCAAATTGACTCTTCACTCTGCCCACTATAGCTCCTCGGTTATTACGTTCAATTATCTCTGAAGTAATTGCAGGGCTCACTAATTCTCTTTATGGTCGACAAAGTTCCCGGCTTGGTAAGCCCACGCTCAGAACGATGGAAAGTGATGTCATCAAGGAGTCAACTCATGCGAAAACCTCTCATTTTGGTCACAGGCGCGACCGGTAAGACTGGGGCGGCAACCATCGGGCAACTGCTGACTCAAGGATACCCAGTGCGGGCATTGGCCCGCTGCGCGGACGAACGCAGCGAACGGCTCAAGCAAGCCGGAATTGAAGTCATGGTCGGTTCGCTCGAAGATGAAATGGATCTGCGAAAGGCTATGGCCGGGGTACAGCGGGCTTATTACTGCCCCCCGCTGCAACCGGGAACCCTACGGCGCGCGACGCTGTTTGCAGCGGTAGCGTTAGAGAGCAGCATGGAAGTCGTCGTAGTAATGAGCCAGTGGCTGGCCGACGCGAGCCATCCAGCAATTCATGCCCGTGAGAAATGGCTCAGTGAGAAAGTATTTCAATGGACCCGGGGCCTCGGCGTCGTTACGATCAATCCTGGATTCTTTGCCGACAACTACTTGTTGGCGCTGGAGCCGATTGCTCACTTTGGGCTGATGGCCATGCCCTTGGGAGATGGGCTCAATGCGCCACCTTCCAACGAGGATATCGCCCGCGTGATCGTTGGCGCCCTTGTCAATCCAGCGCCTCATATCGGCAAAACTTACCGCCCGACGGGTCCGAAGTTATTGACGCCGGAAGAAATCGCTGTGATCATCGGCAAAGCGCTCGGGCGGAAGGTGAAGTATCAGAATGCACCGATCAAGCTGTTTCTGAAGGTGGCAAAGTCGCTCGGGATTGATGATTTCGTCCTCGAAGAACTCTATTGGTTTTTGCTCGACTACCAGCGGAATTCCTTTGGGGTGGGAGCGCCGACGAGTGCGGTGCTTGAAGTGGGTGGCGTGGAGGCTGAGGCTTTCGAAATGACCGCTCAACGGTACGTTGCCAACTCGGTATTCCGCAACCGGACAATCGGATCGACCTTCACCGCGATCCATAACCTTGTTGCGGGCCTTCTGACTCCGGCACCAAATCCGGAGTCGATCGCCAAAAGGCTGAAATTGCCATCGCTGAATCATCCATCACTGGCCGCTGACAGCCCCTTCTGGTTTGACTCGCACGCGATGGATTCTGCCACATCACCAAGTGAGAGTCTTCCGCAGGTGCAAATACGACGAATTGGGGTGAAGTGAAAGCCCAGCTATTGAGAAATCATCCGAGTATCAAATCGAGCCACTGAGTGGCAGATTCCGGAGGCTCAGGATGGTCGACCGGCATTCCGACTCCCACCTCATTTTCGGAGTTGACATTGCTTCTGGCAGCGCACCACAGAGTTGAAGAAGAATCTCCAGAATGACATGGATTATCAATTCGGCTATTGTGAAGGCTGGTCCCAGACGGGTTGGAAGCAGAGTGTCAAGAAACGTTTCGAACAGAACGGAAGAAAACCACGGGATTCTCAAACCGAACAGATCAAAAGCCGACCAAATCGTCGCCTTTCGATAGAGGATGGGGCATGGATCTTTCGTCTCAGGCAATTACGGAAATCGGTAGAGGCCGCGGCGCATTGATTAGCGCGATGTTTGGCGCGGGCTGGCTCGGCTGGGGCTTAGGGAAAGCCAACGCGTTCAACGGACTCGTTGGTCCCACGTTTGGATTCACCGCGCTGTTCCTCTTCGCTTGCTCAATCTATTTCATTCGTAAAGGCCTGCTGCTCCGCAAACAATGCCCGGCAGCTGCTGCTCCCACGCGACACTCCATTGTCAAATGGTTCTTACTCGTCGCGCTGGCAGAGCTCCTTGCAATCGCGCTCGTTGCGGTCCTGGCCAATCGACTCCATCGCGCCGACCTCGCAACCGATTGGTGTGCGATGATCGTTGGACTCCATTTTTTACCGCTCGCCAAAATCCTTCGAGCGCCTCAATTAAGCGTCCTCGGCATCCTGATGGTTCTTTGGTGCGTTCTGAGTTGGGCGCTCTTCCAGTCAGTTAAGATCGCTATCTCAGCCTCCATTGGAACGGGAATTCTGCTTTGGGGCAGTTGCGTCGCCTCATTGTTTCGGGCCCGAAGATTAGCGCTATCGTTGAGAAATTAATTTGTATTCTTCCAAGAACTTTCCAACTTACAGGAATAGGGCCTCGACAGGAGCATGAACTCGTTTGGGGACGGTTTCACCTGCGCCGCGGCAGAGCTCTCTGGATTCATGAGACCGCTTCAGAGCCTGAGCCACCAGCCAACCTTCTCTGACCCCGCTTCTTCCGCCTGCATTGACTTCGGGACGAAGAGTTGTCAGCGGTCCAAGTCAGCGACTTCACATGAAGTCTTCGAAGCAGGCATTCATCAATGCGTTACTGCGAGTGAGGATTTCCACTCGGGCGGGAGCGAGGGATATGGGATACTTCGCAGCCGGCTGCGTCTAATCGATTCAGTTGTTCGATTCCGCTTTGGTTGCAAATCATGCGCGTGTTAGATGCTTAGCAGATCAGCTTGGAGACGGATTTGAGTGAGCCTATTCTGTTCAGGACGATGAGGGGTTGGCGCCAGGTTAAGCGGTTGTGTTTGCTCGCTGGTCTATCCGGCATTTTTCCTTTCGTGGCAGTTTCGACTGGGCAGGAATTGACGACTCGCCCTGATACCGGGGACGGTGCAGGTGGCACCTTACGGCGTTTTGAAGCAGGGGGGCAGGCGACGGATATGCGACTGGGAGGTTGTTTCGGGTCGAAGGGGTGCGCATTCCCTCAATTCGGTCTGGGAGCCGGCGTCACGGTGAACATCAACCAGCACTTTGCAGTTGATTCTGTTTTCGACCTCTTGCCGGCGTACGATTTTAACCACAACTATCTAAGCAACAGTGTGCCGGAGGGCGGACGGGCCTCGGAATTTCTCACGGGCGCGAGAGCGGAGGTTCGCGCCAGGCGGTATGGATTCTTTGCAGACGCCAAGCCGGGCTTTGTGAGCTGGAGTCAGATTCCGACCGGTTACTCCTTCAACTCTGTAGTCCCTATCGTGATTTACAGCCGAAAGAATTACATGGCAGCAGAATGGGGTGGGGGAGTGGAATACTCTCCCACTGTGCGCGTGCATGTTCGTGTGGAATTGGGCGATCTTCTAGTGCGCTACCACGACGCAGGCGCTACGTTTTGCTACCCATGCGCAGGTGCAGGTTGGACCAACAACCTGCAGACGACAACTGGGGTGTACTTTGGCGTAGGAAACAAGATGGCGTGGAATCCGCCGAAGCGGGTCGACGATGCGAAGCATACATTCCTCGACAAGACAAACTTCTCGCTGATGGGGGTGAGTCTATTGGGACAGGCTGCCGACGCCATTACTACGCAGCGATTCTTGAGCCATGGCCTTCATGAGGAGGATCCGCTGGCGAAGCCGTTTGTGAGATACGGCTGGAGCGGGCAAATAGGCCTTGCGGTGCTGGCGAATGGGTTGGAGGTTGCGGGGATGTATGGGCTGCACCGGATGCACCATCATCGGATGGAGAGAGTTGCGCCCCTCGCTGTTGCCGCAGCAAGTGGAGCGTTTGCCTATCACGACCTGCAAATCCGCCCGAACCCAGTTCCATGAGGAAGGCCGGGCCTGGAGAGTCCGTCTTCGCTCTCTGCATGCCGATTCTCATGATCGGGAAGGCGACTGCGGTAGTCATGGCCCTCTTCAAGCTGGTTACGTCACTTTCGCACGTGGCGTTGGCAGTGATTGACCAAGCATCTCCGAGCATTGCCCGCCAGGCAGAAGTCATGAATATCGAAACCGACTCCATACGAACCAGCGTACAATTTGATCGAAAGGGCTCTCGAAGGAGAGGATCGCAATGATTCGGAACCGACTCTTTCTGCTGGTCTTGTTCTGCTTTCCACTCCTGCTGCAGCCGCAACCTGCAAAACCCCTTTGGAAGATCGAACTGTCGAGCTTCGGGTATCAGGGTAGACCGCCTGCTGCACTCCTGCATTTGACGCCATCCGTTCAGCCCTTTGCATCCTGGGCCTATCAACAGGGCGTAACCTTCATCGATTCGAAGATAGTTGTTGTCTATTTCGTCGTCCGCGATGAACCACCTGGTACCGCCGGGCATAGCGACCCCGCGGTGACTGATCCCTTCCGTCTAGTGGCACTATTCTTGAATGCCGGTGATGGAAAGCTGATAAAAAAGCTCGATTGGCCCCTACCAGCAGATCCTAGCGCTGTTTCGCAATCCTTTTTCTTTCCCGCGACTAGAGGACGGTTCATCGTTGCCCTTGGAAACACTCTGAACCTCTACTCGTCTGATTTCGATCTTCTCGCCCATCTTGACTCTCAATGTGATATCTCCCCAATCGCTAGTCCGTCAGGCGAGACGCTATTGGTCTCCACTTGCGATCGGATCGGTGGCCAGTGGACCACGCGCTATGAACTGATAGATACAACAAACTTCTCCGAACTCAAGACATGGAGCGATGCAGCAACAGATCCACCGCACACTCTCCAAGCCGTTTGGGACAATGAACTGGCTTGGAACTCGGGGTCCTCAGTCTACATCGAGTCGCCGGGGTCGTCGCCAAGAGAATTGCTTGCCAGAAAGGATGAGTTGTGCGGCACATGGGGTTTCATCGGAAAAGGGGAGCTTGCAGGTCCCGCATGTGGCGCAACAAACGAGCTTATCACCGTTTCTACCGAGGGACGCGTCGTCTGGGAATTTGATCTGGGCTTCGAGCAACTCGACGGACCAGTCGTTGCATCCGCAAACGGCCAACGGTTTGCTGTTCCATCACTCAGGTGGGGATCCGCGAGGAATAATGCGCCGGACCAACTGACCGCAAGAGTGTTCAGCGCGAAGTCCAAGGTTCCACTTTTGACGGCCAGCGTTCCCCGCAACTTCAGTCCAGGTCAGAACTATTTCTTCGGCTCATACGGAGACACACGATTTGGCTGGGGAGGATTGGCGCTGTCGCCGGGGGGCGAGTTGCTTGCGGTCAAATCGGGAGCGAGCGTCGCAATGTATTCGGTGCCCGAAATTGGAAGCTCAGACCAATGCGCTCCAATCTGTACTAATCAAGCGAATGTTGTCAATCCGCAGACTCTGTCACCGCAACTAGCGTCCGCTGCCGCGACGCCAGCGCTTGGCCCATCTTCGCAGTTGATCGAGCAGATGCTCTCTTGGTTTCCGGCCGGCACGGAGACCGTTACGGCTGTGACAGGCCCCATTTTGATGCCGAAATTGGAAAAGGACTCCAACGGAGAATTAATGTTGGCGAGCTCCGAACACGAACTGCGGGATAAATTCATGCAGTTTCCTCTCTTCCTACTCCTCAACGTTGGGAAGAGCATCCAGGACACGCCGATCCTAGCTGCTATGGAGGGCTCGCGAGATTTCCTTCCTCCAACAGGTTTAGGCATGATGAAATACCAAGGCGGTATCATCGCTGTCTTCGCTGGAGACATTACAGACCGCGCGAACTCCTTCCTGAGAGACTCCAAGTCCAACATCGTTCGAACTGAGCAAATTGAAGAACACGCTGTGGCCGTCTTGGAGCGTAAGTCCGAGGAAGATCTGTGGACAACCTATGTTGCGTTCCCCAAGTCGAATATTGCTGTTGCGGCGACCGACCGAGACTATCTCCGGGATGTCCTGGCTCGAATCGATGGAAAGCACGGCGAAAGAGCCTTGCCCGATACGCTCCCCGAATGGAAGCACGTTAACACCCATGCGCAATTCTGGGCCGTGCGACACTACCAGGAGGCCGGAGCGAAGACCGATCCAACGTCTCCATTGGGTCCCGGCTTTGGAGAGACGCCCGACCTTCAAGCGATTGGCCTCACCTTCAGTTTCGATCCGGACAAATCAAAGACGGCAACGATTACGTATCTTTCAGGCGACGAGAGGAGTCTTCAGCGTATCCAGAACGATTACTTCAAAGAGCGTAGTCCAGCCAACACGCAGATGCGCGCGCGATACCGGGAAGCGGAACCAGGCGTATGTGAAGGATCTTTCGATCTTGAAGAGTTAGAGTCAGCCGACTATTTCGTGTTTGTCTTGGAAGGCCTGCTAGGCCACGCGATGTACCTTTGATCCGACAAGCGCGTTATCAGTCAATGCATTATTGTCGAGGCGCGAATCTAGTGCCGGGGAGGCAAACTCTGTGGTTCCGGGCGAACGACCGGCCACACGCCGTAATGTGAATCGAGCGACCTGTGGCCCAAACCAGGACCGTGTCCAGTTTTTTCGGCGACAATCCTTTCGGAGCCGCAAATTCCACCGCCAAATATGACGCGCCGCAGAGACGATTATCGCAAGTGGAAGACGTAATACATCACGAAGTAGAAAACGATCAAGTAGGCTATCGCGATTCCGAATCTCCGCCAGCCCTTGTTGGTCTTCGGCCACCACCACCATAAGACTCCTACCAAAATGGCGTGGGGAGCGAATACGAGAACCTGTAACCAATACGGCCATTCCGAGACTGGAGTGATCATGCAGACAATTCTAGCCGCCGCGAATCGGCAAGTCTTTGGAAAGTAATCGGCCGAACGCCGTTGCGCGAATCGAGCGCCCGGTAGGCAATTTTAAGGATCGTGAGAGGATGACCGGCCATGGGCCGTGATCGCGGTTGCGTCAACGGCCATCCTGCAGTAGGCATGATCCATCTCACAGCTACTTCCCCATTGGCGACAAACCACTCCGAACTCCAGGTTTGGCGTAGACGCCGATCCTTTGAAGATGACTTCGGAAGAATTGCTTTGCGGTTCGAGTATATTGTCGGCAGGGTGTTCTTCTTGCTGTTCCGGCCATTGAAGGACCCAATCCTCGTTCACGCTTCACGGAAGGAAACTTATGCTTCGAACGACTTTGCGCCTCACTCCACTTCTTGCGCTTCTCATTTGCGGGTCCGCCTGCTTCGCACGATCCAATCAACTGAGTTCCGCTGCCAAGGGGATTAATACGGCTAACGCCCCAGTGCCCACACCGCTTGTGAGTGGCAAGAAGGTTTTTATCTCCTTTGATCTGGGCGATGTGCTCGCCTTCCCTTCCGTCTATAGCGGAGGGCCCGAGCGCGCTTACAACGAGTTCTACGCCGACATGAAGCAGTGGGGCCACTACGAACTCGTGCTCGATCCCCAAGATGCCGATCTAATCTTTTCGATCCGCTTTGTCGAGGGCGGAGGCCTAGCCTGGCCACAGATCCGCGTTTCAATCAGCGACGCAAAGACGCACGTTGTACTTTGGGGCTTTGTTGAGCAGATCAATGGCGCCGTCTTCAAAAAGCATCGCGATCAGGCTTTCTCCAACACGGTCATGTGGATTGTGAACGATGTGCAGGAGCTGCTCGTGCCCGGATCGCCGCCGCCATTTAACTTGGCCACCGAAACGAAAACGCGTCTCTCGGACAAATAAGGCTGCGGACTCAGAGAGCTTTTCGCGTACGCTGACGCGGAGGGCTCTCTTCTAGCAATAGGTGTGGTTGCGATCAAAGGCGGGGAGCTCAGCGCTGCGCCTAACGTTGCGCTTCTCTTGGACCTTCTTGACTATGTACTCGCTCTCGGAGGCATCGGGGGCCCGTTTCAGGGTGCGGGCCGACTTGCGAATTCGCGATCCAATACCCATTTGACGGTTCCGGCCGTTCGTCGTTAATGCGCAATTCAGCCTTCCCTGGCACCCCGGCCGGTGGCCGGAGACGGTTTGGCGACATCCCATGAAGTGGCCGGTCCCATTCGGCATGAGTCTCGACGTGGCCCTGGGTTGCGCAGCGCGCGTACAGGATCAAGGGCTAGGTCTCTCTGACCAATCCTTCACGTGGAACAGTTCCTGCATTCCCGCGACCGCCGATCAACCAGGTGCTTGGACTTGAAACCCCTGCGCGGCCCAAGTGCTTGGGCAAGTTGAGCAGGGTTCAACAGGCAGTGGTCGCACATGTAAATTCATGTCTTCTAAAACAACGGTGGCCGAGACGATTACGCCTCGGCCACCGTGATGGGATGATTGTTGAACTACGGCCATCGCATTTCTGCGAATACCCAAGCATTTTCACTCATGCTTCCAAGCCGCGATTGCTAGTTGGCGATACCCATTAATGGGCTTCTTGGGCGATGGTGTCATCGCTCCATTTGAAAAACGCCACGCCACACATCGGGTCGATGGATGTGCTACAACGTGAAAGAATGCGGTCACTACCCAGCGTTCAAGTCCTCAGCGTTGGGGTAACCGTGGGAGTTGGGGCGCGAAGCCTTAGGCTTCAAGTACCTCGTGTACGGTGTTGCTCGAAGAGTATCGCTGCATCTTTATGATTGTCCCCCCTCCCGTAAGCCATGACTCTACCGCTTGACTCACACTCCGTCAACAATCAATTACTATCCGGAACACGACTAAAGTAACGTGCGCTTATCCGAATCAACTTAGCCCATTCTGGATGAACGACCAACTGCTCTTCCCCAACTCGGTCTGCGGCGGGCGGGCAGCCAGTACGTGAACAGCTGGACGCCTTGTCCGGAATGGCGACGATACATCCGGAGCCCAGAATTCTACCTGAGAATTCCTTTCGTGATGCGAAGGTGACCGGGTATACGGCGAGCGACGAAAGCGACCCGACCCTCGCCAGAATCTCGGCTTATGTTTACGGCGTGAGGCCCGCACTTATGACAGACATGCCGCTTGCCGCATTAGCATAACATCTAGAGGATTTGCCATGAGAACGGGACTGATTGCCACTAGGAGCATTACGCGAATGTATGGGCGGGCAGGTTTGGGATGGGGATTGTCGGTGGTGCTGGTTGCTGCTGCATTTGCGGTAAGCGCACCAACGGTAGTTGCGCAGGCAGGAGGGTTCACCATCGAGCAGGCTCTCAGTGCCCCATTCACATCCGAACTGAGCGCCGCTCCATCCGGGGGGCGCCTGGCATGGGTGGCGAACATCGGCGGCCGGCGCAACCTGTGGGTGGCCGATCCCGCTTCCGATGGCAAGGTTTACTTATCTCGACAGATCACGCACTACGGCGAAGACGACGGCCAGGAGATCGATACTCTCTGCTGGACAGCCGACGCCGCCAATATCGTGTACGTCCGCGGAGATAGCGCACAGGGCGAAAGTCATCCCGTGCCCAACCCCGCCTGGCTGCCCAAAGGCGCCCAACAGCAGTTGTGGGAGGTAAGCGTAGAGGGCGGCGAGCCGCGCCTGTTAGGTGAAGGCCACTCGCCCGCAATCTCGCCGGATGGCAAGCAACTGGCCTATACGCTTAAGGGTCAGGTATGGGTGCTGCGCCTGGACGACCCAAAAGCCAGGCCAGAGCAACTGCTGCAAACGCGTGGATCCGCGGAGAATTTGCGTTGGTCTCCCGACGGTTCCCGGTTGGCGTTTGTGAGCGCTCGCGGCGACCACAGCTTTGTCGCCATCTATTCCGAGGTATCCGGCACGGTCGCCTATCTTGACCCCTCAACCGATCTTGACAGCAATCCTGTCTGGTCGCCCGACTCTGCGCGCATCGCCTTTCTGCGCAATCCCTTTGACAAGGATCTCCTGTTCGGTACGCCCCATCGCACGGCGCGGCCCTGGTCCATTCGTGTCGCGGAGGTGACCACCGGCAACGCGCATGAGATTTGGCGCGCTGCTGAAGGTGTGGGCAGCGCCTACCGCAAGACGGGTTCAGAGGAGCAGTTGCTCTGGGCCGCCGGCGATCGCATCGTCTTTCCTTGGGAGCGTGTGGGATGGCTTCATCTCTACGCGGTGCCTGCTTCAGGCGGGGCGGTTACCGAGTTGACACCAGGCAATTTTGAGGTAGAGCATGTCTCTCTTAGCGGCGACCATACGACGCTGCTCTTCGACTCAAATCGGGATGATATCGACCGGCGCCATGTCTGGCGCGTCGTCTTTACTGCCGATGGATCGAACAAAGCGCAACAATCCGTTACGGCAGGCGATGGGATCGAGACGCAGCCTGTGCTCGCGAGCGACGGCGTAACTGTGGCCGTGTTGCGTTCAGATGTCCGCTTGCCTATTCGTGCCGCAGTGGTGCAGAACGGCCGTTTGGTCGACCTTGCCCCGCAAGCCATCCCCATGGATTATCCCGCCGCGCGCATTATAACGCCTCAACAAGTCGTCTTTCCCGCGGCTGACGGCCTGGAGATTCACGGCCAGTTGTTTGTGCCCAAAGGAATTGTGCCGGGGGAACGGCACCCGGCAATGGTCTTCTTCCATGGCGGTTCGCAGCGACAGATGCTGCTCGGATGGCATTACATGGAGTACTACTCCAACGCTTATGCGATGAACCAGTATCTGGCCAGCCTCGGCTATATCGTGCTCAGCGTGAACTACCGCAGCGGCATCGGCTATGGACTCAACTTCCGCGAAGCGCTCAATTACGGCGTGGCGGGTGCAAGTGAGTTCAACGACGTGCTGGGTGCGGGAGATTATCTCAAAAGCCGGGCGGACGTCGATGCTGCTCGCATCGGATCTTGGGGCGGCAGCTATGGCGGTTATCTGACTTCGCTGGCGCTGGCGCGAGCCTCGAATCTGTTTTCAGCCGGCGTTGACATGCATGGCGTTCACGATTGGAACACCGAGTTGCCGACCTTTTCTCCGGACTACGACCCGCTGAAACGGCCGGACGTCGCGCGGCTGGCCCTCAAGTCCTCGCCGATTGCTTCAATTGCCACATGGCGCTCGCCAGTGCTGCTTATCCACGGCGACGATGACCGCAGCGTACCCTTTGCCCAAACCGAACTGCTGGTCGATGCCCTGCGCCGGCAGAAAGTCTACTTCGAGGAGTTGATCTTTCCCGATGAGATTCACGACTTGCTTCTGCGCCGGGACTGGGTGCGCGCTTATAACGCAAGCGCGGAGTTCCTGGGCCGCAAGCTGAAAGCAAGTTTCGGTCCTCAACGTTGACAAGAACTCAACTGAGCACATTCGAACCCGCCGGGAGCGATCAATTCTCGAGTCCCGGACTTATGACCGGCCAACTTTTCCTGCCCCCGCCTCTTGCCACATCCATTGCGTTCGGGGAGAAGAATCGTCAAAGGTACGAGTCGCCGACAATTCGATCAGAGCTCTTGAACTCCCGCGAGATCTGCTCGATGTATGCTTCGGAGCGCCACGAAGAATAGAGCTTAAGGGCTTCGATCTTCCTCTTCGCAATTACTTTGATCGCGATACTTTTTTTGATCTGTTCTCCTATTTGTTACAGCCGCGATTTTCCTTGTCGACGAAATACTGGTTAATTCTTGCATACGCAGCGTGTTTCTCGTCGTCCAGGGCATCAAGGTTCGCTTTGTTTCGCTGAGTGAGTTTGGGGTTCGCTTTGGCAAATGCAAGCAGGTGATCCCACGCTGCAGAGTAGTTGCTCATCGCTGGAACTAATTCTTCTAAAGCAAACCGCTCGCAAGGGTCGTGGACGAATCCGACCCCAAGGGGATCTTCACGCGAGGCTTGGTTCTGAAGCTTGTGGGTCATCTCACTCAGATCCGTCACATACTCCTCGCGTGCAAGGAACTCGGAGCGGACTCCTTGCCACTGCTTGCTCTTGAAATCGGCCTCGAGGGCGGTGGTGTCCTTTTCGAACTGCAACTCGGCGCCCTCGGTGTCGTACTCGCCGGTAGCATTGGCATACTGATGGCGCAGATGCTTCTCCACCTCCCGCATACGCCGGTCCTGAGATGGATCACTCACTTTCACGGACTCAACATAGTGGTAAGCGATTGCGGCGGCGATTCCAGTCCATACGACGAGCCCATAAATGAGCTTGAACGAAAACGAGCCGGACGCAATCGGCAGAGGCGGGACTCCCAGTGGGATATTGGTTGCCGCCATGCTCGGCTCCGGCAGATCGCGCGTACTACGGTATTGCAGAAAATTGCCGATCAGGATTACTGGGGTCAGAATAAACGAGATCACTCCCCACCAGCCGAGAAAGAGGGTCGTCAGAGTATAGGAACGGAAATACCGGCCAGCGCAAGTTCTGCACAGCTCTCCTTCGACTTTTCTTGTCAAACGAGTCGCAACCATGCCGATATTCTGTTTGAATTCGACGTGTCTGGTAGGCACTTCGAAGCGGCAGCATTGGCACGCCATGGTTAGCATCCTCTTTCGCGATCAAGATGGTGGTTGAAGGAATTGTATCTCGTATTCATCAGAGCGACCAGATCCGGGGCAAGCGCAAGGACGGGCAACTTCCCCATTGGCGACCACTCACCCGGAACGAAGATCTCGGACAAAAAGTCCGCAAAGGTCGAGAATTTCTTGACAGACCTAATTCCAGATAAGCCTACCGGCAGCGCGCAGGGGCTGATTCCATTCAGGCCCCAGCGGGGTTATTCGGCTCGCAGGGCCTGCATTGGTTCGATGGTAGAGGCACGGCGGGCAGGTATCCAACTGGCCAGCAAGGCCGCGCTCAGCAGAACAATGGTGACGGCAAGGACAGCGGCGAAGTCGATGGAGGCTATGCCGTAGAAGGCGCTGTGCATGGCGCGGCCAACAAGATACGCGCCAATGAGGCCCAAGCCGAGTCCCAGAGACGCCTGAGTCATGGCCTCTTTGAGAATCAAGCTCACGACATTGCCGCGGCTGGCGCCAAGCGCCATACGCAGACCGATCTCGTGTTCGCGGTGGGCAACCGTGAACGCAACGACGCCGTAGATGCCAACGGCCGCGAGAATCAAAGCGATGCCAGCGAATGCGCCCAACAGCGTCATGATGAAGCGGTCGCTGCCGAGATTGAGGTTTTTGATTTCCTCGAGAGTGCGAGGCTCCCTAAGGGCAATCTGCGGGTCAACGGAATGAACAGCGGCGGCGATGCTGTGGAAGACGGTTGCCGGGTCGCCCGCGGTATGGACGCCGATATTCGCAGTGGGCCAGGGGATTTGTGCGAACGGGACGACGATTACCGAAGTGTCGCTGCGAAAGCCGCGCGCGCGAACGTTGTTGAAGACACCGACGATCTGCCAGGTTATCGGAGGGCTGAGTTTTGTGACGCCAGGGATGAGTTCTTCAACATTGATGCGCTGCTGGAGCGGGTCTTTGCCGGAAAGATACCTATCCACAAATCTCTTGTTGACCATGGCTACGCGGACCGACGCGGCGTTGTCCTGATCGGTGAATGCGCGCCCGCGCAAGACCGGAATACTGTAGGTCTTGAAGTAGTCGGGTGTGACCATGTCAAAGCCGGCCCCGGGGCGTTGGGAGGGATCAGCGAACTCCGGCTGACCAGCGATTGTAAAGGGCATGCCGAAGCCGGAGCCATGCAAAGGCAGACCGACCGAGACGGCAGCGTCCACAACGCCGGAGACCGCTTTGATGCTTGAAATCATCTGCTGGTAGTAGGCGTTGATCAGCGCCGGATCTTTAGGACGCGAATCCGGCACGGGGAGAGAAAAAGTCTGAATGTTGGTGGTGCTTGTGCCGAGATCGACCTGGGATAGATTCCAAAAGCCGTGAATAGCCAGCCCTGCGCCCGTGAGCAAGGCGAGCGCCAGCGCAAATTCACCGATTACGAGCAAGCGGCGCAGCCGTTGATGGCCGGCTCCAGTTCCTGCGCGTCCGCCATCTTTCAGTGCTTCGGCAGGATCGACGCGCGTGGCATACCACGCCGGCGCGCAGCCAAAGACAAGCCCCGAAAGGGTGGAGATAACCAGCGTGAAAACGAGAATTGGAAGGTTGAGGGTAAGGTCGGCCTCGGTTGGGAGCGTTCCTCGCGGCATGATGGCCACAATTGCCCGCAAAAGCGCCCATCCGAGGGCAACTCCAAGCCCGCCGCCGATCAGAGCGAGGGTCAAATTCTCGGTGAGGAATTGTGCGAAGATGGCTCTGCGCGAGGCGCCGAGAGCGGTGCGGACGGCCACTTCCTTCTGGCGCGTGGTGCCTTTGGCCAGCAGCAAATTCGCCACATTGACGCAGGCGATGAGTAGCACAAAACCAACTGCGCCGAGCAGTAACCACAACGTTTGAATCTGCTCTTTGGGCAGAAAGTCATTGTGGAGAGGCTCTACGGATGCTCCCCAGCCTCGATTGCTCTTTGGGTTGGCCCGGGCAATGTTGGCCGCTACCGCGTCCATATTGGCCTGCGCCTGCTGGATCGTGACGCCCGGCTTGAGGCGGCCCACGACAAGCAACCAGTGGAAGTCGTGATTCAACTGCTCAGGTTTGAAGACCAGCGGCAGAAGCAACCACTGATCGAGGCGGTCCGGCTGGCCCGGTCCAAGTACGCCGACAACGGTGTAGGCGGTGCCATCGAGTTGCACACTCTTGCCAACGATGTTGGGATCCGAGCCCAGGCGCCTCCAGAGCTTGTTGAGCAGGATCACCTCATGCTCCTTGCCTGGCGTGCCCTCCTCAGGAAGGAAATCGCGGCCGTAGAGGAAGCGGTTCCCCATCATCTGATACATGCCGGGCGTCGCGTATGAACCCTGCAAGTACTCCGGCTCTTCCTTGGTAGCCAGGTTGAAACTCCCGCCGCTGGAGGCATAGATACCCTGGAAGGCGCAGCTCTGGTTCTTCCAGTCGATGAAGTCCTGCGCAGCGATCCAGCTGCGGTTACCCTGAATCTTTGACCAGACCAGCACCAACTGGTCCGGCTGCGGGTAGGGCATGGGCGCGAGCAGCGTGGCATAGACCACGGTGAAGATGGCTGTCGTGGCCCCAATGCCCAGCGCCAACGTCAGCACGGCGGTCAAAGTGAATCCCAGCGACTTGTGCAACTGGCGCAGTGCGTAGCGGATGTCGTGAAGGAGCATGGTTAGGTCTCCACTTCTTCCTGAGATATTTCCGACTCAAATGCTAAGCACCAGAGAAGGATTGAGTGTCGCCGGCGTAGCTTTCTGGCACACGTGATATAGGACGCCACCACCGATGATCATGATCAGTGGAACAGTTTCCATGCTGTTCATTTGCATTGAGGGCCTTCGTTCCGGGCAACAGTCTCTTCACGCTGCATAAGGTAGTCCTTCTGGCAATCAGTGCCAACATAGAAATCCTGACTTCCGCAGATTCGGAAGCCCCATCTCTGGTAGAACGAAATGGCGCGTTGATTACCGGAGAACACGCTAAGCCAAAGTGCCCCTTCGCATCCATCCACAACCGCAGAGATCACATCTCTCATGAGAGCGTCGGCGACACCTCGCCCATGGTATGCGGCGTCGATGTAGAATTTCCGCAATTCGCACGGAGCGGACAACCGTCCTTGCGGATGCGAAGCACCGTGCGCGATTAGAGCGTAGCCGACCAGTTTGTCCGATATCGTCACGATCAATATCACAATGCGATCGTCTTCGAGCATGACGCGAAATCGCTCCGGAGTAAGTTGCTGGTTGATGTATTCGGCCAGATCCTCCGGCTTTGTGTCCGCCGGGCAGCCCAGCGGAAAAACCGAAGCCGACAATCGTGAAAGGGCTTCTGCATCGCCCGTGGTCGCGCGGTTAATGCACGCGTTGGGTTCTGGCATCCAGACCTCAGTGAGATTGAGCGATGGATTAGGGAGTCTTGCCACCTGGCCTTCGTTTTTGTCGAAAGAGGGTAGGGCAATTTCTGTTGCTCCAGGCGCCGCTAACTCCCTCAGTTTACGCCATATCACGCGACTGCCAGCAGCCAGTTAATATTCGCCAGCCTGATCGCGGTTGGGCCGGCCTTACGCAAATGACCTCGAATTTGGTTCGGTCAGGTTCAAATTCGGTCGCCGACGGGGTCGGAGACGAATAGGCGACGATTCGCTCGGAGCGGGAAAATAGGGAGATTCAGAAAAGCCAGAGATCGTATTTCCCGGAATCGAGATCTGAGGCAATCGTGCTGAGCTTCTGCTTTCTGCCAATGCACCCACTCATTGTTTCAACCGTCAGATCTGATACTCGAGCTGAGAGAAGAAGCTCGGCGAATCTCTTCCGATCAAGCTTCCGCATTCCCGCAAGCGCGTAGCTCATTGCTTGCGGGTTCCCACTCTCGAATAGCTGTTCAAGCTTCTGCTTCGCCTTACCCTGGTCAAGTGCCAAGATGGCCTTGAACTGAGTTTCCTCTTGGGAAGTTGTCGCTGCGTAGCCAACCGGTCCAAGAGCAAAAATGTTCGCTGTGTCGAGTGAAGACGGGACCTTCGGGGAAACAGACTGCGCAAAGGTTAATTCGCAGAATGCGATGAACGGCACCCAGATGAGCGTCTTCATGAATGAACCCTCTTTGGTTTAAGCCGATTCTACGCCTGGTTAGACGTTTGGGTCGGTAGACCGGTATCCGCCAGGCTGAAATCTGGATCTTGTACTGTTTGCCAACCATCAACAACGCAGCCTCAAGACGTACAATTGGATAGCCAATGAGGAAAGTCTTCCAGATCGCACTTGGCGCTGCACTCTGTATAGCCATCGTGGCGCCCCTTATTTATTCATCGTTTCCGCTGTTCTGGGAGCGTGAGGACGAGCCTCGCGTTTACTCGATCACGTTGCGGTCAGGCGTAGTCGTCTTGGTGCTGGTAGTCCTGACGCAATGGATTTCGCATTTGATCTTTCACTGGGTTAGTCAACGTTCTCAGATCGAGATCAAAAGCACGCGAACCGAAATGCGTTGGACCCGTCGAAGCAGATTGTCGTTAATCGCGGTCTTGATGGCCGTGGTCATAGCAGGATCAGTACTGTGGTTGAACTGGGATCAGGTTTCAGTTCGCAGGTATGAGATGAGCATTGGCTTTGACGGAAAGACACCCTGGGGCGAGGTGGGCACCGAATCCGCCACCTCCGAAGCTCCAACAGTGCTTTACCGGTCAGTCGGTAACGGGTATTGCTACACGGCTTTCCAACTCCCGAGCCTGCGCGATCGCTTGAAGCACGAAAATGAGTCGCGCGTCGCCGTTGAATACAACGTCTTCATCACCTTCGGCCATGAAGGCAAGTACACACTGCGCTCTGTGGATGGTGTGCCTCTAGCAACTGGCAAGCGCGTCATTCGCGAGACCGGTGAGTTCGGGGGTCAAATGCTCTCGGGTGAAGACGAGACTCTGAACTGTCCCTGATGCCATCGTTACCCCTGTATCACCGGCCGTCCCGCGTTGCGCGCCTTCAAAGATCGTGAGAGGATGACCGGCCATCCGCCGTGGCGCGAATCGGGTGCCCGATCGCCCAAACCCGGATCGTGTACAGTTGGGCGACCACCCAGGCAAGGACACTAGAAGCCATCTCATAAATGCCTGAGGAGCATCAGGACACAAGCGA
>Ga0181535_10002286_pt1 | contig 23699 bp, 17 predicted proteins | sample PEATcosm2014_Bin_44_FD_119774 | JGI IMG/M metagenome (GOLD analysis project Ga0181535, IMG submission 119774) | Peatland microbial communities from MTU Mesocosm Facility, Houghton, MI, USA - PEATcosm2014_Bin17_30_metaG | ecosystem: Environmental > Terrestrial > Soil > Wetlands > Peat | place...
AACTTCTTCGTCGATCGCTACTACCACCCCGAGGCGGCGTCGGCGGCCAGTTTCGAAAAGCTTGTGCTTTACTTCGTCGGCTTCCTGGTCATCGACTTCATCACTTCGACGGCCGCATTCAGCCTGGAGCGCCGCCATCCCTCCAACAAGGGCGACGGCTGGCTGCTGTTCCACATCTGGCTGCAACGCTTCGCCTACCGGCAGGTGTTTTCCATTGTCCTCTTCAAGACGCTCAAGCGCGCCATCGACGGCAAGCCCTTCAACTGGGACAAGATCGAGCGCACCGCGAAGATGAGCAAGAACACCGAGATCCTGACCGAAGCCGCGCGCTAACACCGTCCGCCGAACTTCGAATTAAAAACAAGTCTGTCATCCAGAGCGAAGATCGGCCACCGCCGTCAAGGGCAGACCCTTGTTGATCACTATCCGGGCCGGGCACTCTCGACACACGGTCGTCCATGGGGCGCTCTTGGGGTGGTCCATTCGATTTCCCGGGTTACTGCTCGTCACAAAGAACTTCTCCGGTCCTGATCGAATGGACAACCTTTTGGAAAATCAAAGGTGCTCCTGGTGGTGGTGGGTGGAGAAAGGAAAAGCGAATGCGGGTCAATCGACTCGTCCCTCGCTGCGCTCCGGACCCGCTCTGGATGACAGTATTTAAGAAATGGCGTTAGTCGGCGTCTTTGGCGCCGCCCTTTGGTGAAGGATCCTCCGCGTTGGTGTTCCTGGGGCCGGCTTCGGTTTGCTCCGTCCAGCCGGGCAGGGTCTGGTCGCCGGTAATGAGGCGTGCGCCACGCGTGAAGGTGAAGTAGGTCCAGGCCCAGTTGACGAGGACGGAAAGCCGATTGCGAAAGCCGATGAGAAAGAAGATGTGGATGGTGACCCATATGAACCAAGCCGGGAAACCACTCATGTGCGCCTTGAAGGGCCACTCGACATTGCCGATGGCGGACATGCGGCCGATGGTGGCCATGTCGCCTTTGTCGAAGTAGCGGAAGGGCGTGCGACGCTTGCCGGCGAGGTCGGCAGCAATGAGTTTGGCGACATGATCGCCCATCTGCATGGCGGGCTGGGCGACGCCGGGTACTTGATGGCCGTCCTGCTCGAAGTGAGCGAGGTCGCCGAGAACGAAGACATTCAGCAGGCCGGCGGGGTTGAGCTTGTTGTCGATGATGACGCAGCCGCGTTTGTCGAGTTGGATATTGGTTTGCTTGGCGAGCATCTTGCCGAGGGGCGAGGCCAAAACGCCGGCGGCCCAGAGAGTGACGGCGGCGTCGATGCGCTGGCCGTTGGCCTCAACCCACCCAGGGCCGATGCCGGTTACCTGAGATTTAGTGTGCACTTCGACACCCAAATGCTTGAGCGTGGCTTCGGCTTTGGCGGAGAGATCGGCGGGATAGGCGGCGAGCACGCGCGGGCCGGCGTCGAGCAGGAGAACGCGGCTCTTGGCGGGATCGATGTGGCGAAAATCGTGGCGCATGTAGAGCTGAGCGATGTCACTGATGGCGCCGGCCAATTCGACGCCGGTGGGGCCGCCGCCGATGATGACGAAGTTGAGGGGAGGGTGCCAGCCCTGCTCAAGCATCTGGCGTTCGGCGAGTTCGAAGGCCAGCAGGACGCGGCGGCGAATCTCGATAGCGTCTTCAATGGATTTGAGGCCGGGCGCGAGCGGCTCCCATTCGTCGTGGCCGAAGTAAGAGTGGGTGGCGCCGGTGGCAAGGACGAGGTAGTCGTAGTCGAGGCTTGCGCCGCCGGCGAGCGTAACCTGGCGCGCGGAGGCATCGATGGCGACGACTTCATCCATCAGTACTTGGGTGTTGCGCTGGCGGCGCAGGATAGAGCGGATGGGCTGAGCGATGTCGGCCGGAGAGAGCACCGCCAGCGCGACCTGGTAGAGCAGCGGCTGGAAGGTGTAGTGATTGCTGCGATCGACTACCGTCACGTCGACTGGCAAGTGCGCGAGCCCCTTTGCGGCGTTAAGGCCCGCAAAGCCAGCACCGACGATGACCACGCGCGGGCGGCGAGCCGGCGGTAAGTTGGCTTCGCGCACGGGTGCGGTTGGATCGTGTTGCGTTGCTTCGCTCACGGAAATCCTTTCTCGGAGAGGTTCACGCTTTCGGTGCCCCCGGTTTTTACCACCCTAGTTAAAGGATGCACGTACGCGTGGGTTGGTGGCAGCGATTGAATGCGGCCGTGGCAAAGGGTGGGATTTGTGGCTCGGATTGTGGGATTTTGAGGAAGCTCCAAGGCTGCGGGCATGCTGTAGCATCCAGCTATGATTGCGGGCGCGACAATTTGGGGCGCGACAATATGGGGCGCGACGTGGGCATGGTGGGTGGGCTTCCACGCAGTGGTCGCCGTAATCCTGCTGGTGGACTCGTTGCTGCCTGGCCACCGTCGCGAGTCGCGGCATGCACAGGCTTCTGTATGGTTGGTGACGGTTGGATTGGCGCTGGCCGCCGCGGGGTTTGCGTGCTGGATCGCCATGGCGATGGGCAAGCAGACAGCGCTCGAGTTCGTCGCTGGATACACGATCGAGACTTCGCTGAGCATCGACAATCTGTTCGTCTTCCTGGTGCTGTTTGAGGGGTTCCGGATCAGCACGCAGCGGCAGCACACGGCCTTGCAGTGGGGCGTGTGGGGCGCGTTTGTGCTGCGCGCAACGTTCATCGCGCTGGGTGTGACGCTGCTCAAGAAGTTCGAGTGGGTGAATTGGGTTTTCGGATTGATTCTGTTGTACGCGGCATGGCGGCTGGTGCGCGAAGGCTCGCCACGCGCGGCGATTCCGGAGTGGATTGTGCGACTGCAACCGGCGAAGGGATCGCTGCTTCCGGTGATTTTGGCGGTCGAAGTGACCGACCTGCTGTTCGCGACGGATTCCATTCCGGCGGTGCTGTCGGTTACGCATAATCCGTTTGTGGCGTACACGTCGAATGTGGCAGCGATTCTTGGGCTACGCTCGCTCTATTTTGGCGTGGCTGCAATGCTCGAGCGCTTCAAGTATCTGCACTACGGGCTGGGCGCGCTGCTGGCCTTCGCAGCGCTGAAGATGCTGGCGGCCAAATGGGTCGATGTGCCGGTGACGCTCTCACTGGTGGTAATTGGCGTGATTCTGGTGGTGTGCGCGGCGGGGTCGTTGAGTGCGGGAATGAGGGCGGTGGACGGGGAGCAGTGAACAGTGGGCAGAAAGGCGGCTGGAGGTTTTCCGGGCCGCTCGGCCATTTTTTGGGCGAGCCCCGGCCGCCTCGATCTCGGCTGCTGCGCGGCCTTTCCCGAGGAGCTCGCGGCCCGGAAATCGGCATGATTTCAGCACGAATCAATGGAGTCTGAAGTGGACCTCGATGGTGATCATGACAGGAACGGGCGTTTGACCGTCCTTCATTGCGGGCTTGAATTTGTATTGCCGGATCGCTTCGATCGCCTTCTCGTCCAATCCCATGCCTAGCGCTCGCACAACATGAACATTCATGGGGTCTCCCTGAGCATTCACGACCAGGCCAATCAGGCAAAAACCCTGATAGTTGGCTCGCCGCGCCTCGTCAGTGTATTCCGCGGCGACGCGATGCCTGACCCGAGGGGCGCTGATGTGGCCGCCGATTTTGTACACGGGCTCGTTCGCCTGGGTCGGGGCTGTTTCGTCGGTGAGTGGAGCGATCTGCCGGGCGACGGCGAAGGGAACGGGCAGGAGGGCCATGAAAGCGATGGCGAGTTCGCGGCGCATAGGGGCTCTCCGGGGTTGGCGAAAAAAGTGTAGCACCGATTGCGTGAATCGGAATGTGCGGGCGAAGACGCCCGCACGACAGCCGGCCGGGAGGCCGGCGTTACAAGACCGCGTCGGGTGCGCGTCGGTCTTCTATCATTGAAGTCATTGTGCAGACGATACGAGTAGAGACGACATCGGCGAAGTACGACGTGTTTGCGGGGAGCGGGTTGCTCCAGGAGCTTGCGCCGCGGATTGAGCGGGCGATGGGACGATTGCTCCGCCACGGCGGACAGGCGCGGCGCGTGTTTGTAGTGACGTCGCCGGAGATCTGGGCGCTGTGGTCGAAGAAGTTTCTTCGGTCGTTTGATGAAGCGCCGGTAACGCTCTTTCTGCCTCCCGGCGAACAACACAAGACAGTCAAGAGCGTGGAACGCCTGCTGCGCGAGATGGTGAAAGCGGGCGGCGACCGCGGATCGCTGCTGATCGCCTTTGGCGGCGGAATTGTGGGTGACGTGGGCGGATTTGTGGCCGCGACGTTCATGCGCGGAATTGATTATGTGCAGGTGCCGACGACATTCCTTGCGCAGGTCGATTCGAGCGTGGGCGGGAAGGTGGGCGTGAACCTGCCCGAGGGGAAGAATCTTGTAGGGAATTTTCATCAGCCGCGTGCGGTGTTTGCCGATATCGGCGTGCTGGGGACGCTGCCCGATCGCGAGCTGCGCGCAGGATTGATGGAGAGCGTGAAGGCGGGATTCATTCGCGACCGCGCGCTGGTGCGGTTTATGGAGGAGCACGCGGACGAGATTCTGGCGCGCGAGCCGAAAGCTCTGGAGCGGGTGATTGCGGCGTCGATCCGAATGAAGGCCGATGTAGTGCGGAAGGATGAGCGCGAGGGCGGATTGCGAATGATCCTGAACCTCGGGCACACGGTGGGGCATGCGCTGGAGCAGGCGACTCGGTACAAGGCGATGCTGCACGGCGAGGCTGTGGCGTGGGGGATGGTGGCGGCGCTGGCCGTGGCGCGAAGACGGGGAACGATTACCGGCGGGCAGATGGAACGGATGGAGAAATTGATTTATCGCTACGGGCCATGGCCGAAGTTGAAGGTGACGGCCGCAAAGGTGATGGCGGCGACGGGGCGCGACAAGAAGAATGTGGGCGGGGTGAGGCGGTTCGTACTGCCGGTGGGGATTGGCGACGCGGGCGTGGTGGAGGATGTGACGCCGGCGGAGCTGGAGGCGGGAGTGAAGTACATGCTGGTAAGGGCGAGGACGGCGGGAAGATAGGGATCAGGGATTAGGGAGCGAGTCAGCGGATCAGTTAAAGACTCGTTGGGTGGGGGTCGTGCTTTCCCACCCATGGCGTCCGCTGCGGCGAACGCCATGGATGGGGACCCCAGGATCCGCGGACGATTTGAATTTACGTTGACAACGTGGGTGGGGCGAAGGATTTAGCATCCACATACGGGCGGCGAACGTCGAAAACTGAGAGCGGTGCGCGGCTTTCCCGGCATTCAAACAAGCATTGGCCCTCGAATGAGCATTCCCCTAGTTGAATTTGATTTTCCATTTTCCCATACCCGGAAATAGTGAGCGAGAATGAGCGATCAGCCCATGTACCGGTGGCTTGAGCAGCAGGGCGAGGCCTTTGGCAACCCGGGGCTTCAGCCGCGCTGGACTTCGAGCGTGAAGGACGCGGTGGTGACGGCGTATTCGGGATCGAGCCGGATATGGTTCACATGCTCGCATGGAATCCTGAACGAGATCTACCACCCGACGATCGATCGCGCGCAGGTACGGGACATGGAGTTCCTGCTGACCGACGGGGAGACGTTTGTCCACGAAGAGAAGCGGGACATGAAGACGAGCTTCGAGTACATCGATGCCGATGCGCTGGGGGTGCGGTATGTGAACCGCGATCCCGACGGGCGCTACACGCTGACCAAGGAGATGATTTCGGATCCGCACCACGGTGTGGTGCTGCAGAGGGTACGACTAGAGGCGCACGATGACCTGATGCCGCGGCTGAAGCTGTATGCGCTGCTGGCGCCGCATCTTGATGGAGGCGGGGCGGGGAACTCGGCGCGGGCGCTGGACCTGGCAGGGCACAACGTGCTGCTGGCCTGGAAGAATGGGTGGTCACTGGTGATGACGGCGAGTTGCGGGTTCACGCGGATGAGCTGCGGTTTTGTTGGCGCGAGCGACGGATGGCAGGACCTGATGCAGAACATGAAGATGAACTGGGAGTTTGGGTCGGCGACGAACGGAAACCTGGCGGTGATGGGCGAGATCGACCTGGGGTGCATCGACGATCTGCGGAACGCGCGGGAAGGCGCCGCCGGCGAGGTTGTGGCGAAGGTTGTTGGCGGAATGGCGGTGCGGGAGTTCACGCTGGCAATCGGGATTGGGGAAGGACATCACACTGCGCTGCAGAAGACGATGGGCGCGTTGTCAGTGCCGTTCGAGGAGCAGAAGAAACGGTTCATTGAGCAGTGGAAGCGGGCAGCGCGACCGGATGAGCTGGCGGCGAAGGCGCAGGATGGCGGGAAGCTGATGCGGGCGAGCCAAGCGGTGCTGCTGGCCCACGAGGACAAGATGTTTTCAGGGGCGTTTGTGGCGTCGGCATCGATTCCCTGGGGGCAGGTGAAGGGCGACGACGATCTGGGCGGGTACCACCTGGTTTGGACGCGCGACATGGTGCAGACGGCGACGGCTCTGCTGGCATGCGGACGGGCGGAGACGGCGCGGCGGGCACTGGTGTACCTGGCGTGCACTCAGCAGGTTGATGGAGGGTTCGCACAAAACTTCTGGATCGACGGCACTCCGTATTGGAGCGGGAAGCAGCTCGACGAAGTGGCGTTTCCGATCATCCTGGCGTGGAGGCTGTGGAAGGCGGGCGGGCTCGGCGAGCTGCACATGTTTCCGTTTGTGGAGCGAGCAGCGGGATGCCTGGTGCGGCAAGCGCCGATCACACACCAGGAGCGCTGGGAGGAGAATGCGGGGTACTCGCCTTCGACATTGGCGGCGGTGATTGGGGGATTGATTTGCGCGGCAGAGATGGCGCGGGCGCATGAGGCAGCGGAACTGGGCGAGTTTCTGGAGGAGTTTGCTGATTGGATTGAAAGACACCTCGAAGACTGGACGGTGACGAACGAGGGAGTGCTGCTGGCTGACGTGAAGCGGCACTATATGCGGATCAGGCCGCCGGAGTGCGACGAAGCCTACGCACACGAGGGCTGCGGGAAGGAAATGATCCAGCTTGCGAATCGGCCGCCGGGAACACAGACGGAGTTTGAAGCGCGCGAGATCATCGATGCGGGGTTCCTGGAATTAGTGCGATACGGCGTGCGGCGTGCGGACGATCCGCTGATTGCGGATTCGCTGAAGGTGGTGGACGCCGTGCTGAAGCGCGAGTTGCCGCAGGGGCAGGGGTGGTTGAGGTACAACTTCGACGGTTACGGGCAACGGCCGGATGGGGGGCCGTATGAAGGATGGGGGCAGGGGCGGGTATGGCCGCTGCTGACGGGAGAGCGCGCGCATCGCGAGCTTGCGGCGGGGAACGACATCCGTGCGCTGATCAAGACGTATGAGGGGTATTCAAGCTGCGGGCAGTTGCTTCCGGAGCAGGTGTGGGATGAAGCGGACCGGCCGGAGCGGAGTTTGAAGAAGGGCGAGCCGGCGGGGTCGGCAGTGCCGCTGGTATGGGCTCATGCGGAGTATTTGAAGTTGCTGCGCTCGGCGGTGGACGGGAAGGTGTTCGACCGAATCGACCCTGTGTATGCGCGGTATTGCGAACCGGAAGGACGGAAGAAACTCAGGCGAGATGTGGAGATATATAGCCGCATACGGCCGATTGAGCGGATGGATGCGGGAAGTACACTGCGGATTCTGGATGATCGTTTCTTCGACGTGACGTGGACCGACGATGGTTGGAAGACTGTGAACAAGGCTCTGGGCCGGGGTTTAGGCAGCGCGGGATTCAGTGCCGACATCAAGCCCGCGGCGGGTAGCCAGGAGCTGGAGTGGACGATGCACTGGCAGGAATCGGATAGCTGGCTTGGATACAATGTGAAGGTCAAGGTTGAAGCGCATTCAAAGTAATTGGACAAGCGCGCTGGGCGCTTCAGGGAAAGGAAATTCAAAGACTTTATGGCATCCGGGATTGCTTCACTCTCACTCGACCAACTTTCGATCGATACATTGCGTTTGCTCGCGCTCGACACGGTGGAAAAGGCCAACAGCGGGCATCCGGGGGCACCGCTGGGTTGCGCGCCGATCAGCTATTTGCTGTTTCACAAGCTGATGAAGCACAATCCGGCGCACTCAAAGTGGGCAGACCGTGACCGGTTTTTGCTGTCGAACGGTCATGCGTCGGCGATGCTCTACGGGACACTTTTTCTCTGCGGCTACAAGGTAACGCTGGACGATCTGAAGAGCTTTCGGCGGTGGGGATCGATCACGCCGGGGCATCCAGAGTACGGGTTGACCGACGGCGTGGAAGCGACCACCGGGCCGCTGGGGCAGGGATTTGGAATGGGCGTGGGCATGGCCATTGCGGAGAAGCATCTGGCGGCGACGTATAACCGGCCAGGGTTTAATGTGGTTGACCATCACACGTTTGTACTGTGCGGCGACGGCGATTTGATGGAAGGGATTTCGCACGAGGCAGCTTCGCTGGCCGGAACTCTGGGGCTCGGCAAGCTGATCGTGCTATACGACGACAATTTGGTCACGCTGGACGGGCCTGCGGAATGGAGTTTTACGGAAGATGTGTACATGCGCTTCGAGGCTTACAACTGGCATGTTCAGCGCGTGATGGACGGTAACGACCTGGATGGGATTGAAGCAGCGGTTGCGGCCGCGAAGGTGGTGAAGGATAAGCCATCGTTGATCGCGGTGCGAACAGTGATCGGCTACGGCAGTCCGAAAGCCGGAACGAACAAGGTTCACGGCGAGGCGATGAGCGCGGAGGATACGGCGGCGACCAAGAAGTTCTTCGGATTCCCTGAGGACCAGAACTTCTACGTGCCGGAAGACGCGCTGAAGAACTGGCGCGAGGCGGAGAAGCGCGGCGCGGGACAAGAGGCGGAGTGGAACAAGCTCTTCGCCGGATACAAGTCGGCGTTTCCGGAGTTGGCGGCGGAGTTTGAGCGGACGCAGGCGGGAAAGCTAAAGGCCGGTTGGGAGAAGACGATTCCAAGTTTCCCAGTGGAAAAGCCTGTGGCTACGCGCAACGCGGGTCAAGTGGTGATGAACGCAATTTCTGACAGCGTGCCGGAACTTTTTGGCGGAGCGGCGGATCTGACGGCGTCGACAAAGACGATTTTCAAGAACAGCGCACACTTTGCCGCCGATCCGGCGGGACGCAATGTGTTTTTTGGCGTGCGCGAGTTGGGGATGTGCGCGGCGGTGAACGGAATGGCGGTTCACGGCGGGGTGAGGCCGTTCGGATCGACGTTTTTTGTGTTTTCCGATTATGCCAAGCCCGCGTTGCGGATTGCGGCGATCATGGAGGCGCCGTCGCTGTTTGTGTTCACTCACGACTCGATCGGCGTGGGCGAAGACGGACCGACGCACGAGCCTGTTGAGCACTTGATGGCGTTGCGCGCAGTGCCGCACATGACGGATTTCAGACCCGCCGACGCGAACGAAACGGCGGCTTGCTGGCGGCTGGCGCTCGAGCGCACAGGACCGTGCTTCTTTGCGCTGACGCGGCAGGATGTGCCGGTGATCGATGCTACGAAGACCGATGTGCTGGCGGGCGTGAGCAAGGGAGCGTATGTTTTGCAGGATGCGGCGAACCCGCAGGTGATTCTGATTGGGACCGGCTCGGAAGTTTGGCCTGCGATGGATGCGGCCAAGCTGCTGGCGGCGGAGGGAATCAGCGCGCGCGTGGTGAGCATGCCGAGCTGGAAGATCTTCGAGGAGCAAACGGCCGCGTACAAGGCCAGCGTGCTGCCGGCGAACGTGCCGAAATTGGCGATTGAAGCGGGCGCGACGCTGGGGTGGTGGAAGTATGTGGGCTCGAACGGCGACGTGATCGGGCTGGATCGGTTTGGCGCGTCGGCTCAGGGGCCGGTGGTAATGAAGGAACTGGGATTCACGCCGGAGAATGTGGCGGCGAGAGCGAAGAAGCTGGTAAAGCAGTGAACGGTGAACGGTGAACGGTGGTCGGTTCCCTTTGTGCCGAATCTGCTTTGTCGACGACGAAGCTTTGATTGGCCGGGAGACCGAGCACCGACCGCCGACCACCGTTGCGAAAGGGACTTGTGAAACTCGTTATCGGTTCGGATCACGCCGGATTTGCGATGAAGGAAGAAGTGCGCGCAAATCTGTCGGCGGCGGGGCATGAGGTCATCGACCTGGGGGCTTGTGAATACGAGCCCGAGGACGACTATCCCGATTTTGCGGAGAAGGTAAGCGAGGCGATCAAGGCGGGCGTGGCGCCGCGAGGAATCTTGATTTGCGGTTCGGGCGTAGGCGTTTGCGTGGCGGCGAACAAGATTCCGGGCATTCGCGCGGGAATTTGTCACGACACTTATTCGGCGCACCAGGGTGTGGAGCACGACGACATGAATGTGCTGGTGATGGGGGCGCGGATCATCGGCTCAGCGCTGGCATTTGAGTTGACACACGCGTTCATCGGAGCAAAGTTTCAAGGGCAGGAAAGCCGCTTCGAGCGGCGGTTCAAGAAAGTGCTCGCGATCGAAGCCAAGTACGCGCGATAGTTAGCGGGCGCGCGATCCGTCGAAGGGTGTAGATCGAGGACAATTACACCGAACTTGATATCGGAACGTTTTCAAGCATTTTCATCGGAATGCAATCCGGATCGGGTGGAATTGTCTGGGTTGGAGCATTTGCGACGGCCGGCGAATCGAATTCAGGCCGATCGTTTTCGATGCCGCAAGTCTTCCTCACTTTAGGCAAGAACGCGCATAGCGCGGGAAAGAGTCGCCGATGCTCCCCTTCGACGTGATCCTTTTCGACGTTGGCGGAGTGCTGTTGACCAATGGATGGGACCACGGTGAGCGCGCAGCAGCGGCTGCGAAGTTCGGGCTGGATGCGCAGGAGCTCGAAGTGCGCAATGCGAAGGTCTATGCGGCATGGGAGCGAGGCGAGATCGATGTGAGTGAGTACCTGGACGCGGTGGTGTTCTATGAGGCGCGGAGTTTTTCACGCGACGAGTTCTTCGAATTCATTCTGGCACAGTCAAAGTTGCTCGAAGATGGGGCTCTCGAAATCCTCAAGGAGATTTCCGCATCCAAGAAGTATCTGGTCGGCGCGCTGAACAACGAGGCGCGGGAGACCAACGATTTCCGGTTCAGCAAGTTTGGGCTGCGCCGCTATTTCAACGTAGCGTTCAGCTCTTGCTACGTCGGGCTGCGCAAGCCTGATCCGGCGATTTACCGACGGGCGCTCGACATTCTGGGGTCGGCGCCGGATCGGACGCTGTTTATCGACGACCGGCAGGAGAATGTGGACGGCGCAGCGGCGGCGGGAATGGTGGCGATTCGATTTGCAGGTGCGGAGGGGTTGCGGGCGGAGTTGGAGAAGCTGGATGTTTTCTAGCACGTCGGCAGGTTAGCATGCGCTCAAGGGCACGTTGGCGAGTTGGCAAGTTCACAATTTAACGGGTAAGAATCGTGCGGCGCGGGGCTTGAAATCAAGGACCGGCGAGGGAGGAATTATGCAACTGGGAATGATCGGGCTCGGCAAGATGGGCGGAAATATGGCGGAGCGGCTGAAGCTGGGCGGCCACCAGGTCGTGGGCTTCGACTTCAGCGCTGACGCCGTTGCGAGGCTGACGGCGGCGGGAAACTTGGGCGTCAATTCGCTTGAGGATTTGGCGAAGAATCTGAAGGGCCGAAAGGCGATCTGGATCATGGTGCCGCAAGGCAAACCTGTGGATGACACGATTGCCAAGCTGGAGCCGCTGCTCAATCCCGGAGACATTCTGATCGATGGCGGAAACTCCATGTACAAGGACTCGATGCGGCGGCACACGGAGGTAACCGCAAAGGGATTCCAGTTTGTGGACGTGGGAACGTCGGGCGGCGTGTGGGGGTTGAAAGAGGGCTACAGCATGATGGTCGGCGGCGACAAGGAGCCGGTGGAGTATCTGCGGCCGATCTTCGAGACGCTGGCGCCTGCGGCCGATAAGGGATGGGGACACGTGGGCCCGGCGGGCTCAGGCCACTTTGTGAAGATGATTCACAACGGCATCGAGTACGGCATGATGCAAGCGTACGCGGAGGGCTTCACGATCCTGGAAAAGAAAGCGGAATTCAGCCTGGACCTGCCGCAGATCTCCCAGATCTGGCGCTATGGGAGCGTGATACGCAGCTGGCTGCTGGATCTGACTGCCGATGCTTTGGCCAAGAATCCCACGCTGGAGGGGCTCGAAGCATTTGTCGAGGATTCCGGCGAAGGCCGCTGGACGGTGATCGAGGCCATCGACCTGAATGTGTCGGCGCCCATCATCACCGAATCGCTGATGCGGCGCATTCGGTCACGCGAGGAAAACAATTTTACCGACCGCATGCTGGCCATTATGCGCAACGAGTTTGGCGGACACGCAGTGAAGAAGGGCTAGCGACACGGGGCGGAGTAACTCTTCGGCGCAAAGGGTGTCTAATTCTGATGAAGGATGGATAGACACGTGCGTCGATTGAATTGCTTCTTGCTTGCGGGAGTTCTTTTGTTGGCCTTGGTTGGATTCCCTGCCGTGGGTGCGTCTCAGTCCGGCAACTTCGAGATCGCGCAGAACGGCCAGACGGTAGGATCAGCGAGCTTCCAATTTACCGCGACGAAGGATGGATATGATTCAACGTCGCTGGTGAAGGTTGCGATGCAGGGTCTTGATTACGCGCTGTCAAAAAACGAGCAACTGAGCGCCGGCAATCAACTCCAGCACGTGGTTCTGAGCGCCACGGTGAATGGCGAGGCAGTAAACGTGGTGGCGGCTCCCGACGCGGCGCAACTCCTCTTGAATGTTTCGGCGAACGGAAAGAGCTCGACGACGCGGCTGGCGGCCCACGCCGGCGCGGTGTTTCTGCCGGACTTTGATGCGGGCGCGCTTGAGACGCTGCTGGCGATTGCAGTGGAGCAGAATAACCGCGACCTGTGGGTGATTGTTCCGAAGGAGGCCGGTTTGATTGAGCCGGTGCGGCTGGCGACTTACCCGGATCAGGAGGGAACGCTGGATGGAAAGCCCATCACGGTGCACCACCTGGAGGCGACCATCGCCGGGGAGGACACGGAGCTGTTTTCTGGGTCGGAGAGCCAACTGCTGCAGGCGGAGTTGCCGCAGGGGGGATTTGCGCTGATTCGGAAGGGCTTTGTCCTGAAGCCGCCGGCAAAGCCAATTGTGCCGATCGGCGGCGAGCAAGCGGCATCGCCGGCGCCTGCCAACTGATTGGGCCGCGATCAACCCATAAGCGCGGCCGGTGCGTCCAATTATCAGACAAGCACGCATCCGCGAAGGCACTCGAATAAGAAGACGGATAGACGTAGACTGGAGAAGCTCTCGATTGTCCGCACTCCCCCTCATGCGCCGCACCGCACTCATAGCGGTTGCGCTGGCCGTGCTTGCACTGGCTTCCGCAGCAAACGCCCAGACAAGCCAATCGGCCAAGACCCAGCGGAAGCCGGGCCTGGCAACGACTGCGCATGCAGCGCATCGCCCGTTACATGATGTGGGCCGGACCGCGGCGACACCCCGAAAAACCTACCCCAACAGTCAAGCGAGATTAAGTTCGACGCGAACGAAGCGCACGCCTGAAGAGGCTGGGCGCGAGGCTGGGCTGGCGATTCTCAGGCAACGTGCGGGTGCGCAGGCGCCGCGGCGCCGCGTGGTGAAGACAGTACGCCGGCACTCCGCGCGGCGGGTGAGGCTTGAGCGGGCGGCATGGCGGCCGGAAGACAGTGGCGCGAGGCGGATAGCCGAGTCGAACGAAGCGGCAGGAGACTCCGCAGTTCCGGAAACTGGGCCGACAGAGAACGATGAAGCGCAGGGCATCGAATCGCGGCGCATGAGTGCAGCGCGCGAGGCGATGCCAGCGACAAGTTCCGATGAGGAAAATGACAGCGCGGACGCAGGGAAAGCGGCGGTTGAACGGAAGACGCCGAACAAGGCCAAGGCCGAGAGAACAGACGATGGAGCGGCGCACGATGGTTACGAGACCAGCGCGGCAGCTTTGAGCCAATCCAGCGAGGAAGCGGATTCGGCGCTTGCGCGGAGGGAGGGCGATGAAGCATCGCTGGTGATCCCGAGGAGCGGGATGCCGGGGCCGCTACGCGGATCGCTCGCATCGCTGGAACGGCAGAACGACCGGCTGGAAGCGGAGGGGCTGGAGCGGATTGAGGACGAAGCCGACCTGGCTGCGCGCATTGCCGATAAGCTGCTGGTGCCAATCCCGGCGTCGAACGCGCTGACCGTGAATCCGGATCTCGAAGAAAATCATCGCTATTGCCGGCCGTGGACGGCAAAGTTTCTGGCCGACCTGGCGCGGGCGCACGACGCGGCGTTCCATCGATCGATTGAGGTGAGCTCGGCGGTGCGGACGGTGGAATACCAGAAGCGGCTGATGCAGACCAATGGGAATGCAGCGCCGGCGGAAGGCGACATGGTGAGCCCGCACCTGACCGGAGCGACGGTCGATATTGCCAAAAAGGGCTTGAGCCGGGCGGAGATGGCCTGGATGCGGCGGCGGCTGATGGGGCTCGAAGCATCAGGGAAGATCGATGTGGAAGAGGAGTTCAAGCAGGCTTGTTTCCACATCACCGTGTACAAGAGCTATGCGACGGCGGGGAAGGCAGAGCCGGCCACGCCCGCGAAGCCGGTGGCGGACAGGCCCCGGAGGCTCAAGGCCGAGCCGGTCGAGGCGCAGGGCGCGTAGGCGGCGCGAATTCGTCGGCGCCGCTCACAAGCGAATCCATTCGAGCAATCATTCCAGAAGAAAAATCATTCGATTCTGGGCGCGCGTCCAGAGTACAATCGCGGGCAAAAGGAAATTGCGCCGCGCCAGGGGGTTCAACCGTCCGCGGGGCATCGGATTCCCGATAGTGCCGAGGTTGCCAGCACACAGGCAATTTGCCTCGAAGCCGGGATTGCGATTAAGTGACCGTTGTAGGCGAAACGCAAAACTTCGAATCGAAAGGCGAGATCATGGACGACTTTGGAGTTGAGGCAGCAGCAAGTGGTGTGCCCGAGGGCCCGGCACTCAGCCAGTGGCAGCGCGTGACGAACACGTTTACCGCCCCGTCGAAGACTTTTGTAGACATCAAGCGCGGAAACAGGAGCTGGTGGCTGCCGCTGATCATCGGGGCATTTTTCACGTACATCTTCTTCTTCGCGATGGCGCAGAAGATCGGGATCCAGCAGGCGATCGACAACCAGGTTCGGCTGGACCCGAAGGCGCAGGAGAGGATGGCGCAGGCTACTCCGGAACAGCGCGCGATGGGCAACAAGATCACGGTTTATGCCACGGAGGGAGCGTTTGTCGGCGGCCCGGTCCTTGCCATGGGAGTGGTAGCTCTTATGTCGCTCATCCTTATGGCAACCATCAATTTTGGGTTTGGCGGCAAGGCAAAGTTTGCCGATATTTTTGCCGTTTCTTACTATGCGTGGCTACCAGAGATTTTCAGGTCGATTCTGGGGACGATTGTGATTTATTCGGGGATGGCGCCGGAATCGTTCAACCTGAAAAACTTTGCGCCGACAAATCTGGGCGCATTTCTCGACCCGGTAGAGACGAACAAGGCGTTGTATACGCTGGCGACATGGGTGGACGCAATCACGATCTGGAGACTGGCATTGCTGGGCATAGGCATTGCCGTCGTAGCCGGGACGAAGCGCAGTTCGGGCTACATTGCGGTGTTTGGATGGTGGGTGCTGATGCTGCTGATCGCCGTTGGCTGGTCGGCGATGGTGGGATGAGCGGACCGGCAAAGCGTTGCGGCGAGGTCAGGGGCTCGAAGGCGCGCTGCTACAATCGAATCTGCTGCCGACGGCAAAATGTTTACGCGTAATGAGCGGGCAGGAGCAAGCTCAGGACGCGCTCACATGAGCCGGGCAGTGGACGATTTTGGCCTTCACTGGCCGCCGAAGCGATGACCCTCCGCCTTTTTAATACACTCACGGGACAACTGGACCCGCTGGAGCCTGCCGATGGCAAGGCGCTGCGGATGTATGCGTGCGGGCCGACGGTCTACGACTACGGCCACATCGGGAACTTCAGAACCTTTCTGCAAGTTGACGTTCTGCGCCGCTTCCTGCTGCTAAGCGGAATGCATGTCCAGCACGTGATGAACATTACCGACGTGGACGACAAGATCATCCGCAACTCGATTGAGGCGGGGATTCCGATCGGCGAATACACGGAGCGGTACGTGGCGGCGTTTTTCGAGGACATGGAGGCGCTGCGCATTGAGCGGCCGGAGCAGATTGCGCGCGCAACGGAACACATTCCGCAGATGGTGAAGCTGGTAGAGAGATTGGCTGAGGCGGGAGCAGCGTACAAGACCGAGGACGGATCGTGGTATTTCCGGCTGCGGGCGTTTCCCGAATACGGCAAGCTGAGCAAGAAAGACCTGAGCGGCATGGAAGACGGCGCGCGGGTGGATGTGGACGAGTACGAGAAGGACTCGGCGCGCGACTTTGCGCTATGGAAAGCGGCCAAGCCGGGCGAGACATCGTGGGAGACGGCGATTGGGAGCGGGCGGCCAGGCTGGCACATCGAGTGCTCGGCGATGGCGATGGAGTATTTGGGCGAGAGCCTGGACCTGCACGCGGGCGGCGAAGACCTGATGTTCCCGCACCACGAAAACGAGATTGCGCAAAGCGAGACGGCGACGCATAAGACTTTTGCGCGGCACTGGATGCACGTGCGGTTTTTGCTGGTGGACGGGCGGAAGATGTCAAAGAGCGAAGGCAACTTCTACACGCCGCGCGATCTGCTGCTGAAGGGCTACAAGGCGTCGGCGATCCGGCTGGCGCTGATTGCGGTGCCCTACCGCAAGCCGTTCAACTTTACCTTCGACAGCCTGACTGACGCGACGAATGCAATCGACCGGCTGCGGACATTTCAGGCGCGGCTGACGGCAGGGAAGTTTGCAGTGGGCGAGAATTCGGCGATTCAAGAGGCCGCGAAGAAGGCGCGGGCGGATTTCAGAGATGCGCTGGCGAACGACCTGAACACAGCGGAGGCCCTCGCGGCAGTTTTTGAGATGGTTCGCGCGGGGAACACGGCGATCGATCAGGGGCAGTTTTTTACGGCGGACCGGGATGCGATTCTGCCGGCGTTGAGGGAATTCGACGCGGTGTTTGATGTGATCGAGGATCGCGACGCGGAGACGACTCGGCGCGCGCTCGAGTGGGCGAAGGAGACCGGCAGGATGGCGGATGTGGCTCCTGAGCTGGTGGCCGCGCAATCCTTGACCGATGAGGCGATCGATGCTCAGGTGGCCGAGCGCACGGCTGCCAAGAAGGCGCGCAACTTTGCCCGCGCCGACCAGATTCGCAATGAGCTGGCAGAAATGGGCGTAGTCATCGAGGACTCGAAGGACGGCGTGCGCTGGAAACGAAAATAAGGGAGCTGTTAGCTATCAGCCTTCAGCTAATTGCCCTTTGCTGCTCGTACCGTGAACCTGAAGAGTGCGGAAAGACAAATGCAGGTCCCCATTCGACACCGATTGCTCGCGCAATTGTCGCTCAGGGCAGGCTTTCGACTACGTTTGGCCGAAAAAGCCGGCCAAACTTCGCTCAGGATGACCGTCTTGCGTATGATGGGTTCGTAACCTGATCGATGCTGGTTACCCCCGAAAGCCCCCAATCCAATATGAAAAGGCACAACCCTATGGACGCGAGCGAAGTGCAGGACCTGAAGGAGAATCTGGAGCAGGGAGCGAAAGAAGAGCCCATGCGGCCGGTGGCCTTTTCGATGAGCGTGCTGGCCGTGCTGCTGGCTGTGACGACGGTGCTGGGCGGGCGCACGCACGAGGACGCGGTGCTGAACCAGAACCGCGCGACCGACCAGTGGAATGAGTATCAGGCGCAGAAGATTCGCTCCTATGACACCCAATTGGTCACCGATTTGATGGGTGTTGTTCAGCTCGAAAACAAAGATGGCGCGGCCAAGCTCGCGAAAGGCTACGCAGACCATGAGAAGAAGTGGGCGACGGAACTCACCCAGGATCAGGCGGCGGCCCAGGCGCTGCAGACGAGCGTGGATAAAGGAGAAGCAAAGGCAGACCGGTTCGATTTGGGCGAGGTGTTGCTGGAGATTGGCCTGGTGATTGTGTCGATCACTCTGCTGACGCGGAGCAGGGTCTACTGGCACCTGGGGCTTGCAGTCTCAGCATTGGGTGTGGCGGCGTCGGCATCAGCGTTCTTCCTGAAGTAGCGGCTGAGTCGCCGAAGATCGATTCGGCACGGCCCTTGCCCACTTTGGCGGCAGGGAAACAAATTGATGGAGACGCGGGGTTTCGTTCGCGGCTGAACCGCTCGCACTTGGTTCCGCGGCGCCGGACGGAGAAGCCGGAACTTGGGTGGTTCCGGCGATCAATTTCCTTCCTGACAGACCTTTGCAGACTGAAAATGCCGCGTGACCGCGAAGGTAGAAGAGCCTCCACGGCGCGTGGTATCCTGACCGTTAGCGGAGAGTTCATGCAGATGCGCGCAAGCAGCGAGCCGCAACAAGCGCCAGCCAGCAAGGGCTGGTCGCGCTCGCGTGCGCAGCGTATGTGCCCGCGGAAGCACTTGCGCGTGCTGCCCACCCGCACTCGACCTAGTCTCTTCGGCGGCGACTAGCGCTATCCTCCGCCGAAGATCCTCGCCTGCATTGGCTCTAGAAGGGCCATAAGAGAAGGAATCGATCTCACGCGATGGGATCCATGGCCGCGCCGCATCCGGCGCTTAGTGCGCGGAATGATGAGGCGCACGGCCGCGACAACCGAATCTGCCGAGGAGAGAATTCGATGAACAAGCACGAATTACATGAACAATATGGACCGAAGATCAGTGGAACGCTTCCGGGACCGAAGGCGAGAGCCGCTGTTGAAGCTGACCACCGGCTGATTTCGCCGAGCTATACCCGCTCATATCCGCTTGTCGCCAAGCGTGGGCGGGGAGTTCGCGTGGAGGACGTGGACGGCAACGAGTTTCTGGATTTCGCGGCGGGAATCGCCGTGGTGTCGACGGGCCATTGCCACCCCGAAGTGGTGGCGGCGATTCAGCAACAGGCGGCGGAACTAATCCACATCTCCGGGACCGATTTCTACGACGAGCATTTGACGGATCTTGCGGAGCAGTTGTCGGCCGTGGCACCGATGCGCGGGCCGCACCGGTTTTTCTACGGCAACTCCGGGACCGAGGCGATTGAGTGCGCGCTGAAGGTGGCGCGCTACCACACGGGACGCCAGCAGATTATTTCGTTTTTTGGCGCATTCCACGGACGGACGATGGGTGCGCTATCGCTGACCGGCTCAAAGCCGCAGCAAAAGCGCAGGTTTTCGCCAATGGTGCCGGGCGTGACGCACGTGCGCTATCCGTATGTGTATCGCGGCTGCACGGGGGGGCCCCAGGACCAGGAGGCCTTCAGCCTGGGCTGCGCACAGTACATCGAAGAGAAACTCTTCAAGACGATTTTGCCGGCTGAGGAAGTGGCCGCGATTTTCGTTGAGCCGATCCAGGGCGAGGGCGGATTTGTGCCAGCGCCGGCGAACTTTCTACGCGAACTGAGGGCGATCTGCGACCGGCACGGAATTTTATTGGTCGCGGACGAGGTTCAATCGGGTTGCGGAAGGACCGGTAAGTGGTGGGCGATCGAGGAGTCGGGCGTGGAGCCGGACATTGTCTGCATCGCCAAGGGCATTGCAAGCGGTATGCCGCTGGGTATTTGCATGACACGGGCGGAAATCATGGACTGGGTACCGGGGTCGCATGCGTCGACATTCGGCGGAAATCCAGTTTCGATTGCCGCGGCGCTGGCGACGATGAAGATCTTGGAACGCGAGGGAATTGCGAATGCGGCGAGCGTGGGAGAGTTCATGCTGGAGCGCCTGCGCGGCTGGAAAAAGAGCCATCCGCTGGTGGGCGACGTGCGCGGACGCGGTTTGATGATCGGCATCGAGATCGTAAAGGACAAGGCGACAAGAGAGCCTGCCGTGGATCTGCGCAATCGCATTGAAACGCTGGCCTTCGAGCGCGGGTTGATTATGCTTGGCTGCGGCGAGACTTCGCTACGGCTGTCGCCTCCGCTGATTGTGAGCAAGGAGCAAGCGACGGTGGCGCTCGACATCCTGGAAGAAGCATTGAGCATCGCGGAGAAAGAGCATGAGCACAGCGCGTTGACGGCCGTAACGGCATAACTGTTTTCGTGGTCGAAGGATTTGCGCTGATTCGGGATACGGGCGGACAATGGTCGCCAGTGGGGTGAGCCGTGAGCTGGGTGGCTCAGATGCGGAATGGGAGCCTGGACAGGGCGATGGCCGGCCTGGAGTGGATTGTCTCGCGCCGAGGCAAAAGTACCCAGATGCCGGCCCATTTACTCATCGGGATTGAGGGCGAGGATGCGGCTCGCGTTTACCTGCAACGCAAGGGCTATATTGTTGTGGCGCGACGATGGTCGGGCGGAAACTTGCCGGGCGATCTGGATCTAATTGCGTGGCAGGGACCGCTGCTGTGCATCTTCGAGGTGAAGACGCGCACGGCACACGATATGGCGCCGGCCGAGGCTTCGATCGATCGTCATAAGCGCAATGTGCTGCGCCGCCTGGTTCGTCAATACGTTCGGCAACTACCCGGCGAATCGATCCCGCAGGTAAGGTTCGACATTGTGAGCGTGTATCTTGTGCCCAAGGCATCGCCCGAGATCACACACTTTGAGAATGCGTTCGGGTGGAACGAGCGTTGATGGATCGGCGCGTTAGAGCTTTTGCAACGTGTGGGGCCTTTGGGGTGGAGGCTCGTCGCCATGCATCAATTATTTTTTTGCCGCGCTCGCGAAGATCGGCCATAGGCTGGGAAGCGGGAAGCGCTCGGCGCGGATCCTGCTATGCCTCTTGCAGGTTGCACACGCGACTGCTGCTTCGCGGGCTACAACCCTCAGCCATGCGTCGCCGGGGCGTCCCTCTCATAATTTCGGATGCACAACGGGAACTGAAAATGCACGGTGCGATCGATCAGGTCCGCGGAGTATGCGCTATACTCCAGTGGCAGTAACAAACAGGAGGAAACCGATGCGTTTGAAGGCGATAACTCGAGTTCTGGCGGGTGTGGCGATCGTGGTTGCGATGGGAGCGTCAGGCTGGGTAGCGGCGCAGGCGGGAGCGAATACCGTCCTGAAGCCGGCCGACCTTGAGAAGCTTTTTCCGGCCACTGTGTATTACGTTGGGCAGAGCGCGCCCACGCAATTGCGCAACTCCGGCGGCGTGAAGTTCGCCGATGGCCATTACGTGCTGGCCAGCCTGGTGGACACCAGCGGATACGCGTCGGGGGTGGCGGCAAAGTACCAAGGCTACCTGATCACCGAAGTTCCGTTGACGATTGAAGGGAAACGGCTGCCTGTGGGTGCGTACGGCTTCGGCTTCCTTGAGGGCGATCGATTCTTGATCACCGATCTGGGCGGTCACGATGTGCTAGCGGCTCACTCGGCGAAGGACACCGACAAGGCTCGGCCCCGCCCCTTAGAGGTGACCGATGCTCCAGCAGGCGGTTTCCGCCTTTATGCCGGGCGGAGCTACGTGCACTTTAGCCGGTAGGGCGAAAGGCTGTGGGCTTGCGACAGCCGAATCTCCGCGAAAAACATCATCCACGAGCCGCCGCGAACAGAGAGCTGCTCCCGGAAATCATTTGGTGCGCGGCCGCGCTGCTGCTTCTGAGCGTTGCGTGGCCCGCGGCGGCGCTTGAGCCCTCGACTTCGCTCGCAAATTATGGACGGCAGGCGTGGGCCATGGAGAATGGCCTGCCGCAGAATACCGTTCAGGCACTGGCGCAGACCAACGATGGATTCCTCTGGCTCGGAACAGAGGCCGGCTTGGTGCGCTTCGACGGCGTCGAATTCCAGACTTACGACCGCAACTCTGTTCCGGCGTTGCCCGGGAATGACATCCACTGCTTGCTGGCGGCTCACGACGGAGCGCTTTGGATTGGGACGGGCGCGGGCCTGGCGCGCTGGAAGGACGGGGCATCACGGATTTTCACGACACAGGACGGGCTGCCGGGGAGCGGGATTCTGACGATTAAAGAAGCGCAAGATGGAAGTCTCCTTGTGTGGACAGAGCAGGGGCCTGCTTTGCTATCGGGTGAAAAGTTCAAGCCGGTTGAGAATGTCAACACTTACGTCCTCGAATTGCTCTCGTCTGCTGGAGAGAATCCGGGTCCAACCCCGTTCGTGGAACAGATGCCGAACGGAATCGCCGTTTGGGGCGGAAGACGCAACTTGAATGTTGTCCCTCGCGAGACGTCCGCGGGGAGTCCGACGCGCCTCGTGGTTGGAACAGAGCTTCCAGGCACCCGGATTCAAGCAGTCTTTGCCGATCGAGAAAATGCGCTTTGGATCGGGACCAATGCGGGGCTGGTGCGGTGGGTGAACGGCAAAGTGGAACGCTTTCCGGTCACCGATCCTCTGGCCACGGCGTCAATCCTCACGGTGATGGAAGACCGCGAAGGCAATCTGTGGGTAGGGACAGAAACCAGTGGGCTGGACATTCTGCGCGATCAGCGTTTTCACACGCTGGACACTCGCGATGGGTTGACTTCCGACCGCATTACGACAGTCGTTGAAGACAGCAATGGAACTCTGTGGGTGGGCACAAGGGAAGACGGGCTCAATGCCCTGAGCCGCGATGAAAGCAGCGACGGCTGGCACGTGACGCGGACCTTGACCGTGAACAACGGGCTGGCCAGCAACGTGATTCTTTCGCTGGCCACTGCGCCGAACGGCGATCTGTGGGTGGGAACACCGGATGGGCTGAGCCGGATTCGCGGGAACAAGGTGGATACTTTCAGTTCAGCCGACGGCCTGCCTGACGACTTTGTACGCTCGCTGCTGATTGATCCCGATGGCTCACTTTGGATTGGCACCCGGCGGGGATTGACGCATTGGGATATGCGGAAGAGCCGGCCAGGTTCCATTGCCGGAATGAAAACCTACACGACGGAGAATGGCCTGGGCAGCGACCTGGTGGGCGCAATGGCTCGCGACACTCGCGGCGACCTTTGGGTGGCGACGCTGGCCGGCCTGTCGCGGCTGCGCGGCGACACAATCTCAAATTTCACCACGGCAAATGGGCTTTCAAGCAATGTAGTAACGGCTCTGCTGCCCCGCGCCGACGGGACACTGCTGATTGGAACGCAGGAGCACGGGTGGGATGCGTGGGATGGAAACAGATTCTCCGCTGCGACACAAAACAGCCTTGAGCAAACAACGATTCACGCCATTCTCGACGATGGCAGCGGACACCTATGGTTTGCGACGGGCAACGGCATTGCCCGATGCGATTGCAACGAGATGGGCGGGGCGGGCGAGGCGGACAGCTGTTCGCACTGGATGGAATTTGGAGCCGCGGATGGGCTGCACAGCCGGGAGACTGCAACCAACAGTCATCCGTCAGCATGGCGCTCGCGCGACGGACAACTGTGGTTTGCGACGCCGCGAGGATTGGTGAAGGTGGACCCTGGACACTTTCCCGTAAACACGAATCCGCCTCCGGTGGCTCTGGAGCGGCTCCAGGTGGACGATGTAACGCAGACCTTGCATGGAGCAGGCTCTTGGTTGAAGGTTTCGGCGGGACGAGTGCATTTTGAGTTTGACTACGCAGGGTTGAGTTTTGTGGCGCCGCAGAAAGTGCGCTACCGGTATATGCTGGAGGGCTTCGATCACAATTGGACTGAAGCCGGTACGCGGCGCGCTGCTTATTACACAAATATTCCGCCGGGAAAGTACACGTTCCGCGTGCAGGCTGCGAACAACGATGGAATCTGGAACGCAGCCGGC
>Ga0181535_10002289_pt1 | contig 23688 bp, 25 predicted proteins | sample PEATcosm2014_Bin_44_FD_119774 | JGI IMG/M metagenome (GOLD analysis project Ga0181535, IMG submission 119774) | Peatland microbial communities from MTU Mesocosm Facility, Houghton, MI, USA - PEATcosm2014_Bin17_30_metaG | ecosystem: Environmental > Terrestrial > Soil > Wetlands > Peat | place...
CACTACGGGCGGCACGTACATCACCCGATCGCCTTCGAGCGAGTACATGATCTGTTCGCCATAGCGTCCTTCGACGTGCTTGCCATCGTCCCAGCGCAGGGCTACTTCAACTGGGGAGTTGGTGTTAAATCGCAGAATTCCATTCGTCATTGTTGTTCTCCTTGTGCCTCTTCTGGAGGCGGTTCTAATCCATCGTCTGGGGGTTCCGGATAATCGTCCGGAGGTTCGAGTTCTTCTTGTTCCTCTTCCGGCTCATCTCCTATTTCTCACTTGCATTCAGCGGCGTGGGTGACGGACGGTCACGCCACCTCCGTCACCGGGCGCGTAAACTCGGGCGCGCTCATTTCCACCTGGACCCCGACGGGATGCAGGTTCGGGATGGCGAGTTCAGGCGCGGGGAACAGGCGCTGCTCTTCGGCGATGTCGTAGCGCATATCGCCTTCCGCGGCTTCGTCCCATTGGGCGGGCAACTCGACGGCTTCGTCGGGTTCGGGCTCGCGGTATTCCCAACCCTCGCTGTCCGAGAACATTGAGGGATCGGGGCATACGCTGAATTGGCTCATTGGCCTCCTTTTATATACGTGCTACCTAGCTCGTATGATTGATTATACGCGCAGCCTAGCAAGTATGTCAATACCATTCTTGCAATATTGCAAGAAAAAGTCTAGACTCTGTATGGATGGGCCGGAAGATCCAAGTCACGATGACCGTGGACGTTGACAAACTCAGCAGAGCCGGTGGGTTGGCACGGGCTGCCGCCCTGTCGCCGGAGCAACGGAAGGAAGCGGCAACGAAGGCCGTGCAGGCGCGCTGGGACCGCTACTACGCAGAGCATCCGGAGAAACGGAAAACCGCCCGTACAGCGGCCAGCCGGAACAAGATCAGCCAGAAGGCCAAGAACTAACGGATACGAGCTGTGGCGGAAGCGCGGCCACACTGCGACGCTACCGGCAGCCTATGCCAATTCCGGCGACCGGCGGAGAGGGACGCAAGCGCGTTGCACGATTGGGGTGTGTGGGGGAGAAACTCGCCCTTACCTGCCTAACAATCTGAAGCTCCCGTAATGGCTGCGGGAGTGGGGTGCGTGTCCAGACTCGGAAACGTCAGGCGGTCCTGCACGGCACTTGACGTTCTTCCCCGCTGGATCTTATTATACCAATCTGGGTATAATATGAAGGATGCCGGATGAGTCCTCACGCCTGAAGCCGCTTCACTGGATGGGGAGTTCCAAGCGGGATCTGAAGGCCCTGCCAAAGCCGGTCGAGGATCTGTTTGGATTTGCTCTTTACCTCGCTCAGGCGGGGAAGAAGCACGCGCAGGCCAAGCCTCTCAAGGGGTTTGGGTCCGCCGGTGTTCTGGAGGTTACCGAGGATTGGGATCGGAGTACGTATCGAGCCGTTTACACCGTTCGGTTCAAGGCCGCGGTTTTCGTATTGCATGTGTTCCAGAAGAAGTCTACGCGCGGGACGGCCACACCGAAAACCGAGATCGACCTGATCCGAGAACGTCTCAAGATCGCAGGGCAGTTTGCCAAGGAGCTTGAATCATGAAGAAACCACGGGTGGTGCGCGGCATTCCTGTCGAGGAGGGTTCGGGCAATGTGTATGCCGACCTCGGCTATGCCGACAGCGCGAGCATGCTGGTAAAGGCCGAACTGGCCGCCAAAATCGGCGAGATCATCGAGCGGAGGGCGCTGACGCAAACCGATGCTGCGAAGATTCTGGGCCTAACGCAGCCCAAAGTTTCGGCGCTATTGAAAGGACGGTTTCGCGGAATTTCGGAGCACCGTTTGTTAGAATGCATGACGCGTTTGGGAAGGGATGTTCATATTGTCATCAAACCGGCGCCGCGCAGCCGCACGCAGGGGCGCTTAGTCCTTAACGTTGCGTAGCCGGGAGCGGCATCAATCGGTCGTTTCAGGCCCGCATTCCGGCAACGCCATCGAGATGGGCCAACCCATCAGCCATGCGATGAAGTGGATCCGCCCGGACCTTGCTGATGTCTCCTTCTTGCAACAGACGCTTTAAGGCGCGATGATGAAACGTATCCTAACGGGTGGAGTGCGTTGGAAGAGGGGGTGTGGGGGAGAAACCTTGCGAAGGTTTCGCCCCAACTGGCCCGGCCCCACAAAACTCTGACCACAAACCCGAGAAACACGCAGCCCTGCGGCTCCCCCGCCCTCGTGATCAACTGACTTACTAACTCATGTACAACCTAGCCAGCAAACTCCTCGCGCCTCTGGTCGACCCACTCACACTATCGATCCTCCTGGCCATTTGTGCCTTGTTGGCCTGGAAGCACCGGCGTCTGGCAACGCGGCTGTTGATCGTGGCGGTCGTGCTGCTCTTGGCATTCTCCTCAAAGCTTGTATCCGGCGCCCTGGTTCGTTCGCTCGAAGACCAGTATCAAGACTCCGGCTTGGACGTTCCTCCAGCGCAGGCTATCGTGGTCCTCGGCGGAACCATTCGCATGCCCACAACGCGGCACCATTTGACCGGGCTGATCGATCCGAGCGATCGCCTATTGGTGGCCTTCCGGCTGTATCGCTCCGGCAAAGCCCCGCTGGTATTCTGCACCGGCGGAAGGAATCCACTTGGCGGCAAAGGCAGGACTCCCGAGTCCGTCTGGATGGCTCGGCTGCTCGAAGAATGGAACGTCCCATCCACCGCCATCCAGATCGAAGGCGGCTCCATCAACACCCACGAAAACGCCATCCTGAGCTTCCAGATGCTCGCCCCCCTCGGCATACCGCAAGATCCTCCTGGTGACCTCCGCTATGCACATGCCTCGTGCGGCGGGAGCTTTTCGCAAAGCGGGGTTCGAGGTAATCGCGGTGCCGGCAGACTTCCACTCCGGCTGGGGCGAAGGCTACCTGATGGAGAAATGGCTGCCCAACGCCAAGAACCTGGTCGACTCCGACGCGGCCTTGTACGAGTGGCTGGGGATTGCCATATACCGCCTGCGGGGCTGGATGTGACCGCGGCCTGCGACTGGGAAAATCGGCACACTCGTCAGCACCGGCGCGATGGTCAGCGGGGACGTCGCCGACGACTGCTGCCGATCGACAGTATTCTCGCGGATGGCACCGGTCGCGGCGTCTAGGCGCGGCGTGCTGAGGTCGCCCGCAAAAGCCGTGATCGGACCGGAAACCAAGAACGTCCAGGAAGCCCGATGCCGCACCTCACGCCATCGCGCTCAGCGGTGTTCGTTCTCCATCCGCTCGCGCAGAATCGCGTTGATCCGGCTGAGGTGTCCCTGGCCCTTCGCTTTGAGCCAGGCGAGGACATCGTTGTCTATGCGGAACGAGATCTGCGATTTGAGAAGATGCGCACTTTCCGAGCATCCCCTGCTCCCACTGCGCCGGGCGGAGAGTGCGGTCGATTTAGCTCGCCTTGCGCAAAGCGTCCTCGACCGCATCCGGGTGGTGAGCAATTACCGCCAGCAGGATGCGCGCCGGTCCGTCCGGTTGCGTGCGGCCCTGTTCCCAGTTTTTGACCGTCGCCGGGGCGAACCCGAACCGTGCGGCAAACTCCGATTGACTCAGGTCAAGCTTCTGGCGAAGAGTTCGCACGTCGACAATGGGTCTACGCTCAATGCTCACCATGGTGACTCGCACCGGAACATCTTCCCCGTTGGCCCACGCGACGGCCTGCTTTACGCTGCGAATGAGTCGACGGCCGGCAGCCGTGTGTTTCTTGGCTGGGGTTTTCTTGGTTTGGCTCCGCATCATCGGTTTTCACTCCTTTTCTTGTATCGCAAAACGAGCAGCGGAAGTAACCGCTTCAGGCTTCGTTTGTCGGCCTCCGAAAGATTCGTTTTCTCATTCTTGGCGTAGATGTCCAAAAGGAACAGCGGGATGGATTCATTGTAGTAGTAATAGATCACGCGTGCGCCGCCCCGCTTGCCGTGTCCCCGGGTCGCCCAGCGGATCTTTCGCACGCCGCCGGTTCCGGGCGCCAATTGGCCCGCTTCCGGGTTGGCGCCCAGGTGCGCCACCAGAGCGTCGCGCTCGGCCTCTGTCAGGATCGCCTTGGAGCGGCGCACGAATTCCTCGGTTTCCACCACGGTCATCGGCGGCATCATAGCCTTACGTTATTCGATCATACGCTCTTCGCGTATGCAAGTCAAGCGTATAGGTCCGGGACGTTCGGGACAGACTGGCGGCAGAAGATCGTAGCAGGCGAAACGGAGCGCAACGCCGCCAGCACCGAAGAAGCCGATATCGCTCAGCCCACGTTTTCGTAGGTAAGGGCGCCTACCCTTCTAATCGGCAGAACTCCGCACCAGTCTGGCGTGGCCGGTGCTGCGGGAAGCGCCCGCATTGGAAGAGGGGGTGTGGGGGAGAAACCTTTTGAAGGTTTCGCCCCAACTGGCCCAGCCTCCCACAATCCTCATCCGCTCTCCTGTACACTCCGCAGAGCCGGTACCCAAAAAGGAACAGCGCCAGGAAATCGTCCGCCAAACCGCAGCCACCCGGTTGGGAAAGACGAAATCCTCGCGGGACGGGACTCCGGAGCGGCTCCGTGTCAGGGATAGGAGAGTTCACGCGGTTCTGGGCAGCACCTCCCGTGCTACCGCATTGCCCAGTCGATCCTCCGCCACCTCCAACTCCCAGGAGGCCTGCATGTTCATCCAGAACCTGGGTGTCGTGCCGAAGTAGCGGGACAGCCGCAAGGCGGTGTCCGCGGTGATCCCGCGCTTCTCACGGACGATGTCGTTGATGCGCGTCGCCGGCACCCGCAGCGCCAAAGCCAACTCGTGCGCCGACATACCTAGAGGCGATAGAAACTCCTCGCGGAGAATTTCTCCGGGATGAATCGGTGGCAGCCGACTGTTGTTTGCCATTCTCACACTCTCCTCGTTAATGATAATCGACGATACTCGACCCTTTCCGCCGCGCCTGCGCGCCAGATGAAGCAGATCCGCCATTGACCGTTGATCCGGATACTATGTTGACCCTTCCTGTCGCCACCCAAAGCCTCAAGCCGGTTTCCAGGCACGGCGGCCATGTCCGCCAGCGTTTCCGCGTCGTCCAGCATCCGCAGCTTACGCCGAGCTACCGCCGCAATGTTGCCGAATCTGCGGCTCTGCTGGCGGTGAAAAAGCATCTCGGTCTCCCGGCAGCGAAAGGCTCGTATCACACGGATAGTATATCATGGAGACCGTTAAACGGATAACCATAAACAGCGTGCAACCGGTCTTCACCTGGGGCCATACAAAAAAAGAACAAGGCCAGGAAATCGCCAGCAAGACCTGAGTCACCCTACCTCATCCAGCTTCCCGTGCCGCCGAATCCGCCACCGCCGCCGCGGCGCAACCGTTCGAGCATATCGTCGTCCCTCTTGACGGGCGGATCGGTGAGCCAGTCGCGACCGGAGACCCACCAGTAGCGCGTGGCGTCCATGAGGTGATCGTCCTTTTTGACGATCTTGCCCTTTTCGTCCCGGTGATACTTGCGGAACTCGCTCAGCCAGTGCGGAAGCGTGTCGAAGACCCTGAGCCGTCCCGTCGAGAAGGCATCCCAGAGTTCGTAGATGCCGGATTCCATCGCGTTGGCGGCGGGCTGCAGGTTCAGGCCCAGTTCACCGTACATTTCCATCAGCGTGCGGCCGTCGATCTGCGAGCTGCCCAGGTACGCCGGATCTACTACGCCCTGAATCCACTCCCCGACCGCCTGGATGCCCCCGGCGTGAATGACTGGCTCAGCCTGCGCCCGGTAATACTCGCGGTACAGATAAGCTACGCCGTTTTCGCGGTCGAGCGCGCCCCACACCGCCGCGGACCGGTTCCAGCCCACAACAGCGTGGGCTCTTACCCTTCGGGCTCTGGTTCGCTTCGCCTTCCATACCGTCCTCAGTATGCCAGAGACCCGCACTGCAAGTGTGACATTCCGCACCCAGCAAATTGAAGACGGTTGCGGTGGTCAAGCCTTTCGCGGATCTCGGCGCGGCATCGCGAGGGAGGGACTGGGCGGCTGAGACAGCCGGGCTGGGGGCCTCTGTCACGGGTGCGTCGGCGATTCCCGTTGCGTGCGGCACACATTTTCCGGGAAAATCGCGAGATTTTTGGCGCGGCAAACACACGAAGTACTCCAAAGGAGCCTGGAGGGCCGTGTTGCTGCCAACGAGTATCCGCTATCTACCGAGCTGCGACCCGCTGGTCGCACGCCGGACGGACTCCGGATGCAACGGGTGCGATTGGTTCGATTCCGAGATTCGACCCTCCGCTGCGAATCGCCGCCATCTTCTTACAACCTGCTGTGGCCCGGGTCGCAAGACAAGTTCCTTCATTGCTATACCCGGCCAACATTCTCAGCCTCAGTCCCCTGTTATTGAGGTGGCCGCTTCAGATCGGAGCAAAAGCATGATCCCTGTCAGGATAACTGCCTGTCTGGCCGTGGCCACATTCCAGGCGGGCTGGGCGCAAGTGAGCGTGACCACCTATCACAACGATAACGCCCGCAAGGGCCAAAACCTGAACGAAACGATCCTCACACCCGCGAACGTGAATCCGAACGGGTTCGGGCGCGTGTTCGTGCAGCCCGTGGACGGATACATTTATGCGCAGCCGTTGTACGTGCCGAATGTCTCGATCGGTGGGCAGGCTCACAACGTGGTGTTTGTAGCTACGGAAAACGATAGCGTCTACGCATTCGACGCGGACAGCGCGGCAGCTGCCAATGCGAGTCCGCTGTGGCACGTGAGCTTCATCAATCCGCCGTCGGTCACCACGGTGGATAGCGTCGGTGACATCGCATGCACGGACTTGGTGCCGCAGATCGGCATCACCGGCACGCCGGTGATCGACAACGGTACCGGCACGCTTTACGTCGTGGCGAGCACCAAGGAGAGCGGCGTCTTCTTCCAGCGGCTGCACGCTCTGGACATCGCCACGGGGAACGAGAAGTTCGGCGGGCCGGTGGCCATCCTGGCCACCGTACCGGGGACGGGCGACGGCAGCTCCGGCGGGCAGATCTCCTTCGATGCGCTGCATCAGAACCAACGGCCCGGACTGTTGCTGTGGAACGGGGTGGTGTACATCACGTCGGCGGCGCACTGCGACCACTCCCCGTATCATGCCTGGGTGTTCGGCTATAACGCGTCCGACCTGCAGCAGGTTGTGGTGTGGAATTCAACGCCGAACGGCAGCGACGGGGGTGTCTGGCAATCGGGCGGCGGACCGGCGGCGGACTCCGCCGGAATCTACTTTGTGACCGGCAACGGTACCTTCGACGCGAACACCGGCGGCACGGATTATGGCGACACGATCTTGAAGCTGAGCGGTCCTACCGCCGGAACGCTACAGGTGTTGAGCTCTTTCACGCCGTTCAACCAAGCCGTGCTGTCCGCGAACGACACTGACCTGGGCTCGGGTGGAGCGTTGCTGTTGCCGGCTTTGCCGGCGGGGTCGGCGCACCAGGACCTGTTGGTGGCGTGCGGAAAGGAAGGAACCATCTACCTGGTGGACCGCAACAACATGGGCGGCTACAACTCCGCCACGGACCAGGTGGTGCAGGAACTGCCGGGGGCCATCGGCAGTTTCTATGGGATGCCGGCGTACTGGAACAACACGGTGTACCTGGGCGGGCAAAACGACAATCTGAAGGCGTTTTCGTTCAATGCCGGGGGTAGCGGGCTGCTTTCGTTATCGGCGGTCTCCTATTCGCCGGAGAGTTTTACGTTTCCGGGACCGACGCCCTCGGTTTCGGCTAGCGGCAGCGGCAATGGTATCGTGTGGGCTATCGAGACGGACACTTACGCGTCGAACGGCCCTGCCGTGCTGCGCGCGTACGATGCCACCAACCTGGCCAACGAGTTGTATAACAGCACGCAGAACGGCTCGCGCGACACGCCCGGGCCGGCGGTGAAATTCGCCGCGGCCACCGTGGCGCAGGGCAAGGTTTACGTGGGGACGGCTACGCAACTGGCGGTCTTCGGACTGCGACCGGCGCCTGCGGCCGCGCCGGCGTTCAGCCCGGCCGGCGGAGTTTATGCCCGGGCGCAAAGCGTCGCCATCACCAGCGCCACAGCGGGTGCGAGTGTCTACTATACGACCAACGGGGCGGCTCCGACGACGCACTCGACACTTTACACGGGTCCGGTGAACGTGAATAAGACGGATACAATCAGGGCACTGGCTGTTGCGGCTGGGATGCCGCCGAGCCTGGTGAGTTCGGCGCTCTATACCATCCCCGTGGGGGCGGGCCAGGGGCCGGATTATTTGAACGGTTTCACAGCGCAGGGGCTGACCTTCAACGGCAGCGCTGCCATAAACGGCGCACGCCTGCGGCTCACGGATGGGAACGATTACGAGGCCGCCAGCGCCTTCTTCAATACGCCGGTCAACGCGCAGTTTTTCACCAGCGATTTCACGTTCCAGCTCACCAATGCGCAGGCGGACGGGTTCACGATATGCATTCAGGACCAGGGGCCCACGGCGTTGGGTGCGGACGGCGGCGACTTGGGATACGGCGGGTCGCCGGGGATTGGCCACAGCGTGGCTGTCAAGTTCGACCTGTACAGCAACGCGGGCGAAGGCCCGAACTCAACGGGCATTTTCACGGACGGCGCGGACCCGACTGTGCCCGCCATCGACTTGACGCCTTCGGGTATCAACCTGCATAGCGGCGATGTGCTGCGCGCGCGTCTCATCTACTACAATCCGGTTCTGACTTTGGAGATCGTGGACACGGCGAACGACACGGATTACTTCTCGACGCGGTTCACTATCGATATTCCAGCCACAACCGGAGGCAACACGGCCTACGTCGGCTTCACGGGCGGCGCTGGCGGGCAGTCGGCGATCCAGGAAATTCTGACTTGGGATCATCTGTCGTATGCGGGTAATGTGGCGGCCCTGCCGTCGTTCAATCCGGCGGCGGGCGCCTACACCGGGGCGCAGCAAGTGAGCATCGCGGATGCAACGCCCGGCGCCACTATCTACTACACGACGAACGGGACGACACCCACCACGTCTTCCACTAAGTACACCGTACCAATCGCGATTTCCGCGAATACTACGCTCAAGGCGCTGGCGGTGGCCCCGGGCTATCTGCATAGCAGCGTGGCGACGGCGAGTTACACGATTCAGTGAGCCGATTCTGGCAGTCAACCATGCCCCGCGCGGCTAGGTGCAGAGCCGCCATGCCGAGAACCGTTGCTTGTGGATGGTGAAGGTTCGGACACCAGCAGTTCCACAGTCGCGTCGCGCTCCACTCCATCGGACACAATTCTCCGCCCCCCGCTCGCGAAATGAGCGGCACCGCGGTCCAGCCGATAGTGAAAGGCGTTGGAAGAGGGGGTGTGGGGGAGAAACCTTGCGAAGGTTTCGCCCCAACTGGCCCGGCCCCACAAAACTCTGACCACAAACCCGAGAAACACCCAGCCCTGCGGCTCCCCCGCCCTCGTGATCAACTGACTTACTAACTCATGTACAACCTAGCCAGCAAGCTCCTCACGCCTCTGTGCGACCCTCTCGCCCTAGCAGTCCTGCTCAGGAGATCACGATGCCGCCGGCGTCACACTGCCGCGCGCTTCCTCCAATGCGACTTCCTGGGCTTTTGCTGGTGCGAGGGATGTCGCGACAATAATCGACATCAAACGCGACCTCCGATACGTGGACAATGCTGAAGTCGTATACGAGAATCCCAAGGGTAGTGTCTGAGCCGGTGCAGGGGTTGCGCTTTTATGGCAACGCAAGCATGAGTCTTGCGCCGGATCACGGCAAGTACCCGAACCTCGTGGCCGCGTGGATGTCTGTCACGACGAACTCGACCTCAATTCTGATCCCCGGCTGCTTACAGAGATCAATGGACATCGGAACTCAACTCCGCCCGATATAAAACTCGCAGGCGGGATGGAGTTTTGCGGGCATATTTGTGTGAACACACGTCGCATCATGGTAGACACGCAACGCAAGCCTACGATAGAGTCGTGAAGGTAGAGGGTCACCAAGGCATGACAAGATTTGCCGAATACTGCACTCGGATACAGGAGCACCTGGAGCATTTCTATGGAATCCGCGTGGTGACGCGCGACATTCCCGACCCGCTGACCGGCGATCTGGACGGGGCAGAGATTCATATCGATTGCGCCGTGAGTCCCGAGCAACGGCTTTTCCTGTTGGCGCACCTGTTTGGCCACACGGTCCAATGGAACGTCGACCCACGCTTATTCGAGATCGGCAGGCCGCAAACGCCTCCGGTCAGCACGAGTCTGCTACCCGCGATTATCGACTATGAGCGGGAGGCGGGGTGCTATGCGCTGAGTATGCTCCACCAGGTCGGGATAACCGATATCGATCCGTGGTTCTGCGATTACACGGCGTGCGATATGGCGTACCTGTTGCAGTACTATCGCACCGGGGAGAAGCGCGATTTCCGGAGCTTTTGGCGGGATGGGACGCCGCTCATCGAGGTGAAAACCGTCCCGCCGTTTGTCCCCACGAAGCGAGTTTTCCGGCTGGATGGCATCGTGATCTGAGCATCACTACCCGCGGCTCAGTAGCACCAGTTCCTGCGCACGGCGGACGGCCTCCGCGCGGTCCATGTCCTTGTATTTGGCGGGCAGCAAACTACGGCTGGTGCATTCCAGCACGGCTGCCAGGTTCTGCATTTCGATTTCGGTGGGGTAGGATGGCGGAATGAAATCCTCCAGGGCGGATTTGAGATCGTCCAGGTTTAGAACCGCATTGTTCTCCAGCACCGATTTCATACGCGCCCGAGTGAGTACGGCTTCCACATCGGCGCCCGAGAGCGGGCCGGAGTGGTCCAGGAAGAACTTCTCGGCCTCCGCCGAGGGTAGCTTGGCGCCGGTCTTCTTCTGCATCGCGCGCAGCATGGCCAGCCGCTCCTCCTCGGTTTCGGGATAGAACAGGGCGAGGTGCTCTTCGGCGCGTCCCTGCCGCTTTAGATCGACGGGCAGCAGGTCCGGGCGGCTGGTGAGCAAGAACCAGATCACTTTGCCGCGCAACTCGGTATTGCCCATGAACTGGGCGATTTGGGCGAACACCCGATTGCTCACGCCGCTATCTCCGGACATGGAACGATTGCCCAACTGCGCATCGGCCTCGTCCACCATCACGGCGATGGGAGACATCGCCTGCAGCAGATTCAGCACACGCTCCAGGTTTCCTTCGGTGACGCCTTGCCACATGCTGCGGAAGTTCTTCAGCGCTACCACCGGGATGCCCACTTCGCCGGCGAAGCATGTCGTGAGGAAAGTCTTGCCCGTGCCGACCGGGCCGCAGATCACGTATCCCATGGGCACCACTTCCGTGTGGCCGGAGCGAATGGCCGCCGCCGCATCCCGCAGCTTCCGCTTGACCGCTTCGTGACCCGCTACCATGGACAAATCGAAGCGGCTCTGGATGAATTCGAGCAGGCCGCCGGACTCGGCTTCGATCAGCTCCTTCTTGCGCTGGGCGAGGAACGCGGTAGTCAGCGGCCGCTTGTTCTGTACGGCGTGCGAAATGGTGGACTGCAGTTGTACGCGTTTCAGACCCGCGCCGAGTTTGGCTAGCGTGGCATCGGACACGTCGGAACCTGCCGGCAGAGGCATCGCAGCCAGTTGTGCGCGGATGAAGTCGAGCCTCTCGTTTTCATCCGGCAACGGAATCTGGATTGAAGCTACGCCGGGGTTCTGCACGATGCCCTGGTTGAGCTCGATCTGATTTGCGGCGATCAGGCAGATGGTGACATCCGCCCGCAGGAATGCCGGATTCTGCGCCCAGCGTTTCAGAATGACCAGCGCGTTGCGGTCGTCGGCCGGCATGCTGGAAACATCGCCGGCGGGCGCGATGGTCTCGGCAAAATCCAGGATCAGCGCGATCTTCTTGCCGTCCGCAATGCGCAATCGCAGGTAATTGTCGAGGATGTTCAGCACGCCGTCGGGATTGCGCGGCAAGGCCTGCGCGTAATTCGTTCGATGAAAACTGTCGTAGCCGGCGAGCGCGTTGCGGAAGTCCGTCTGCATCTCTTGCCGCGCGAAGCTCAAACCGCCGCCGCGGTCGTAGGTCAGCACCAGGTCGCGGCGGCCGAACAGAGCTTGGTTCAGGAAGGAAAGCAGCGGAACGTATTCGACAGCGCCGCCGCGATCGAGCGGAACCAGGTCGTGCACGTTCCCGTAAAGCACGAACATGGAGAGCGTGCGCGAATAGTATTTCTCGGAAAGCGATTGGGCCCATTCGGGCATCGGCGGGGGATTAGGGGTGGCGGGGATCATGCGTTCAATTCCGCATCCGGTTGCGCGGGAATGTCATACCGCCGGAGCCGCCGGTGTCCTCGGGCAGTGGCGCGATGCCGTTCATCTCCGGCACGTTAGTGAAGATGTTTTCCATCTCGCGCACCGTTTCTTCGGTCTGCTCCACATCTTTCACCAGCCCTTCCAGATGTTCGCTCAGTTGTTGCGGATCGCGCATGGTGACCGATTGATCCTTGATGAGTCCGAGCACGTCCTCGACGGCCGCGCACTGCGCATCGATCACCGCGCAATTCTCCTGGATCTTATGAAACTTCTCAATGCGCTTGTTCAGGATCTCGACGCGCTTGAGGTTGATCTCCTGGACTTTGGGCGTGTCGGAATCGTGGCTCTTTTCGAGATTCGCCAACTCGCGCTGGACGGCGTTGGGATCGGTAGTGCGCAAATACTCGCGATGCTGCCAGGCGGCATGCAGCAACCGCACATACCCCTGCAGGAGGCCTTGCAGCCGGTCTTCCATCTGTTCGGCGAAGATCTGCGAAGTGGAGGAGAGGCGGCTATAATTCTGGCGGATGGCGTTGCATACAGTATCCACCTTGGCGTACCGCACCCGCATTTCCTCCGGAATTTCGCGATACATAGCGTTGAGGCGCTGATCGTTGAGGCGCTTCTCTTCGGCGTATTTCCAGGAGCGCACGAGGCGTTGAAAGCGGGGGTTGTGGGGAACCACGCTCAGATACATCAGCTCCAGTCCCGCGCCGAGCAGCAGCGGAAGCGCGCTTCCGGACACCAGCGCGAACCCCGCGATCCCGGCCAGTGCGATCCAGTTGTACTGCAGCCTGGCGGCTTCTTTGACGTAGTTGATGTCGGACCCTGTCGAATCGTCCCGCGGCATTTAAATGCTCACCCGCACCTGGCCCTTTCCGGGCGCGCTACGCAGGCAAGCCAGCACGTGGTGTTGCATCTCGTGAAACGGCTCGGCTTGCCGGATATCCGGCGAGCGCGGCCGCCCGAACGGAACCGGGATATCTTCCACAATAGTACCCGGACGGGCGCTCAGAATGAAAATGCGATCCGCAAGAAAGATGGCTTCGTCGACATCGTGGGTGACAAAAAGGATGGTGCTGGCGGTTTCCTCCCAAACGCGCAGGAGAAGTTGCTGCATATCGGCGCGGGTTTGGGCGTCGAGCGCGCCGAAGGGTTCATCCATCAAGATCACTTGCGGGCGGTTCGCCAAAGTGCGGGCGATGGCCACGCGTTGCTGCATGCCGCCGGAGAGCGTATCGGGATAAGACTTCTCAAAACCGCCGAGGCCCACGGCCTCGATCAGATGCTCGACCAGCGGACCGCTCTCGGCAGCGGGCACGCCATTGATGCGCGGGCCGTAGGCGATGTTATCGGCGACCGTCAACCAGGGGAACGACGTGTACTTTTGGAAAACCATGCCGCGATCGCGGCCGGGGGCACCGACAGGCTTACCGTTGACCAGGATCTCGCCGGAGGAGGGGTGGTCGAGGCCGGCGATCATGCGCAGCAGTGTGGATTTGCCGCAGCCGGAGGGTCCCAGCAGGACGCTGAATTCGCCGATGTCCTTTCCGTCCGCGGAGAAGGCGTCTTCGACTTCGAAGCTCACGTTGTGCAGCGCTTCGATGCGGGTTCCGTTGGGCCCGGCGAAGCTGCGGGAGAGGTTGCGCACGGAGATCTTGGTTTTACTCATGCTCTATCCCCTCCTGCCCTAGTCCGGCTTCCGGTGTCTAGTGGCGCACGCTTTAGCGTGCTGCGGCGAACTTCAGTTCGCTGTGCAGCACTTGAGACAATCCTACCGCTCAGCGCACACTGCTTCCATGAGTACGTCAATAAGGCGATTGCCCCACGTGTATCCGGATAGCGAGTGGCTGTTCGTAACGTAGCCCCTGCACGGAAGCCCGCCCAAAGCGCGATATCGACCGTCGGACAAGATGTCTGCAGGCAAAGCCTTCGTGTGGATGGATCGCTATCTGGATACCACGCGGCTGGGGCCCATGTTTTTGAAGCTTCCGAAGGTGGCGGATCTGATACTAGAAACGCTTGGCCGCGGTTGTGAAAAGGGACTGTACGATTCGCGCGCCTTCGTAGCAATAGGCAATCGCGTTCACGTGTTAATCCGGCAGCGGCAGCAGGCCAGCAAAGTGCTTCAATGGCTGAAGGAGACGACGGCGCGGGAAGCAAACCTGATCTTCGCTCGCGCAGGCCAGCCGTTTTGGCAGCACAAATCGTACGATCACTGGGCGCGGGACGGACCGGCGGTGGAACGGATTGTAGCGTATATAGAGAACAACCCCGTGCGAGCGGGACTGGCTGCAGAACATCCTCTGTACCGATGGTCGAGCGCATGGCGCGGGGACGGCGAACCGAAGTTCGCCGCTGCACGCTAAAGCATGCACCACGCACTCCGTTTTTACTTGGCATGGGGGGCGGCCACCACGGGCTCCGAAAGGGGGCGCGACACGCGGCGCCAGGGAAATAGTCGGGTCTCCAAAAAAGTCAGCAGAAACCGGAACAAGAACGCCGCCACACCGATGGCGATGATCCCCGCATAGACGCGTTCGAAATCCAGCACCTTGCGCGCAGCCTCCACCATGTAGCCCACTCCTTTGCGCGCGTTGACCATCTCGGCCAGGATCACATAAGTCCACCCGATGTCGTACAGGATGCGAAACGAGCCGAAGATCGAGGGCACTGACGCGCGGAACAGCAGCCACAGGATATGCCGCCGCTGCGCGCCCAATGTCCAGGCGGTCTCGAGCAAGCTGTCATCCACCTTGTTCACTTCCTCCACCACCACAGCCAGCAAATAGAAGAACATGCCGAACCAGAGGAACGCGACTTTCATGGTTTCGTCCATGCCGAACAGAGCGATGAACGCCGGAAGGAAGGCCGTTATAGGCATGGAGCGCATGGGCGCCGCGACCGGATTGACCAGGTCGTGCACCCACCGGAAGCTGCCCATCAGCAGGCCCAGCGGAATGGCGATGACCACGCAAATCGTAAAGGCCTGCGCGATGCGCCACCAGCTTTTGATTACATTGCCGAGCAGGTCGTATTCGGTCCAAAGCCGGAAGAACGCGCTCATCACGCCGAGGGGTTTTGGGAGGGAAAACGGCGGCAATATTTCCCAATGCGTGAGTAGGAACCAGGCGGCCAGGATACCGGCCCACGCCGATACCGCCAGGATCAGCCGGGTACGGCGCGAAGTGTCTTTACGGATAGTGAAGAGGTCGGGCATGCAGATGTTTCGAAAGACTCGGCCGGCTCAGGGCCCGCAGGCAAACCTACGCACCGGGGTTTGCATACACCTTGATGTCGGTGCGGCGATTCTTCTCCCGGCCTTCCGGCGTGGAGTTGTCGGCCAGCGGCCGGTCCGGCCCGTTGCCGGCAGTACGCATACGCGTGGTGGGGAATCCATATTTATCGATGAGATACTGCTTCACCGCCTCGGCCCGCTCCTTGGAAAGTTCCACATTGTGCGCGCGCGCGCCGCTCGCATCCGTGTTGCCGTCGATGTCCACCACCGTGTTTCCGTAGGCTTTCAGGAAATCGCCGATCTCGTCCACCACAGCGCGCGAGTCGAGACTCATCCGGGCCGAGTTCGTGTCGAAGTAAATGGAGCGCCGCTGCGTGGCGAAGGGCGTAGCTCCTTTGGCCGGCGCTTTGTATTCGGTGGGCGGCTCCGTGGATTCCCCTGAAAATTTACCGCTCAACTGGTCGATAAAGCGACGGTCCACGCTGGACTCTGCGTCGAAGGTGTGCTTGATGATGCGATCCTCGTGGTACATCTCCTGCGCCATTTTGAAGATGTTGGTGTAGTCGGTATCGGCGCCGCGCATGCCAAAGAAAGCCTTGTTGTCCGCATAGTCGGCCAGTTTCACGCCACCCAGCATGGTCTTGGCGAGATCTTCGGGAATGTTGAAATCCTTGATGGTGCCGATCAGGGTGTAAGCGCGATTGGGATGCGCCTTGATGAACTCTACGCCTTCCAGCCAGCCCTGGGCCAGTTTCACGGCTGTCTGCGGACAGCGCGCCGCGAAACGGTCGCTCACCACCAGAATATCGGCGATCAAATGGTTGGCGATGCGCGTGTCGTAGATCTTCCTGGATCCGGGGCGCTTGGTAACGGCGTCGCTCATATCCGGATCCCAGGCTACCGCGGCATCCACTTTCTGCTGGGCGAATAGCGTGGCCGGCTCGATGCCGTCCTTGGTGTGCACGGCTTTGGAGAAGATCTCGTTACGCTGTTCGGTGGTCAGGCCCGAGCTCTTCAGGCCGTTCCAAAGCAGGAAATGGGACGGCGTGTACGGCGCGAATGCCACGGTCTTGCCGGCCAGATCCTCGATGCTGTTGATGCCCTGCTTTCCGATCACGCCATCGGCGCCGCGCGACCAATCCACCATGAAGAAGGCGTGCGCGCCGACCTTCTTGTCTTGAAACTGTGCGTAGTCTTTGGCCCAGACATCCGCGGTAGTGAGCATTACATCCACATTGTCGGTGGCCAGCGCCGCGGCGCCTTCGGTCCAGTCGTCGATGATTTTGAAGCTGACCTTTAGCCCAGCCTTGTCGTAGATGGAGCCGGCAGCGGTATCCAGGCCGCCGTTGGCCACCAGGCCCGCCGCGCAGCCAACCCAGATATTCACGCGTACGCGCACGTTGTCGCAGCTTGCATCGCTTGTGGCGGCGACCGGCAACGGCTTCGAAGTGTCCACCGGCTCGGTCGGAGTTGTATCGGAACGCGAGCCGAGCACCTTCCGGAAATTTACGATACCGTACTTCTGCAGGCTGTAGCCCACCAGGCCGAGCCCGACGAGGAATATGAGGGCCCATCCGCCCTTCTCGATTTTGACAGCCATAATTTACCTCAGGCGCTCCTTTCCGCCTCGCGCGCGCCGATGGTCTTCTGGGCGGCTTCCGGCGCGGCCTCCGGCGCCACAATGCCCATCTCCACCTTGAACTGCTTCACCAGCTCATTGGCGCGCAGCTTCTCGACGTCCTCTTCGATCTTGATCTGCTGCTGATCGACGTTGCCCATGGCCATTTCCATGCGGGCCTCGTTCACCGCGGTGGTCTCCTCGATCTTGCGCACCATTTCGTCATGCGTGGCGCTGATGCCCGAGACGTCGAACTGCTCCATGACATCGGCAACCTTCTTCTGCCATTGCGAGCGGCGATAGTCGGCGATGGCACCCAAGGCTTCGTGCGTCTTGCGGTCCTTCTCCATCATGAAGGCCTTTTTCACCGCCATAGCTTTGTCGAAGGCCCCGCGCGCGGTGGCGAGCTGCGCCTGGTTGCGGGCGAGCGCGCTGCGCACCTGTTCGAGACGCGTGGCAAAGCTCCCGGCCAAGTCGTCGCGCCCCGCCTGAATAGCGGCCTTGGTCTTGGCCGTCAGGTCGTTGATATCGTTCTTATACTTGGCCTCCTCCCTTTCGAGCAGCGTGGCATTGGCCTTCACCATGGCGATCGACTCGTTCATGCGCGGCACCTGATCGTTCATGTCGCGAATGTTCTGCTCGAGGATCATTTCCGGGTTCTCCGCTACGGAGATGAAAAATCCGAAGAATGAACGCAGCATGCGGGACAGCCGCTTAAACATAAGTAATTCCTCTCCTTACGGCTATGAGTCCGAAGATTTCGGGGGCTCTGGCTTGGCGCCTGCCTGCGCACCGCGCGACGCAGCCGCGGCGCCGCCGGTAGTGATAGGGTTCTCGGCCACAAAATAAGAAACGGATTCGGCGATTTTTTGTTCCTCTTGCTGCTTTTGCAACCGCCAGGCGTAAAAACGCTCCTTCTGTTTAGCCACTTCGTCGTTGTTGGCTTGGATACGGGCCTTGTGCTCCTGGGTCAGACGGTCTAACTCGGCCTGAATCTGCGAGTTATCCTGTACCGTGCGGGCTTCCAACTGGTCGAGCGACTTTTGCTGCACGCGCTCGAAGCCATCGAGCGCGCGATCCCGCTTTACGGCGTCTTCGATGACTTCCTCGATCTTGACGCCGGCGGCGTCCAATGCCAGCAAAACCGAGTTTTTCTTCACTTCCGCTGGAAGGGTGCGGATACGCTCGCTTTGCAGCATCTCGCTGACCTTCGTGATCGTATAGCCGTGGGCGGGCGCCTGAATCTCCGCGGCGTGGTAGATTTCGTCGAAACCCGCCGCGGCACTAACGGGGCTAGAGAATTTCGTCTCGACCGCCACGGAGGAGGCGATCTCGGCGACGGTCTGGGCGGGAGTCTTAGCGGTTGGGGGGCTGTCTTCCGGCGCACCCTCCCCTCCGGCCGGCTGATCGACCGACAGGAACAGGTTGTACCATTTCTTACTGATACGGGCCTCCGGCGATCAGTGTAGCATGAACACACCCGGCTTTGAGGTTTATCGTGTCCGAAATACACGTCGTTCAGCTTCAGCCGGTTTGTGCGTTTGCGCGCTGGCACGTCCACCACGCAAAGACCGAACGCCGTGGTATCGGGTTGCGACCTCGAGGGGCTAGGTTATGTCGGACATGTCGAACATGACGGACCACCCTGACGTTCGAATAGCTGGCTACAGAGGCCGCGCCCTACTTGGGCACACCTGCAACGCCAGCAGTTTATACGTTCCGCAGCGTTTAGGCCTGGCTTAGTGGCGAGAACAGCCCTTCCCATTAGCAATCAAGCCGGCGGAAACAGCGCTCCGCCGGGCTGTGAAGGGGTGCTCGGACAAGTGGCGCGGAAAGGCGGCCGGCGGGGCCGACGAGGGCGGGCACATACCTCGTCTCCCACAACCCGATTTTGCGGGCCTTTGGGCTTCACATCTACCGGTCGGGCATTACACGTACAGTGGATAGACTCCGGATGCGGCCATCCGGAAGTCGGGCCTGGGAGATGGGGCGGCCGGTCTCTGGGTTGACGCGCGGCTTTTAGCTGCTCACCCGATCTTCACCGCCACCACGGAGATGGACCCGCCATCCACGCCTTTCCCCCGGGAATCTGACCGGATCGCCCGCCTGGCGCATGCCGATGACGCAAAGCAGTGGCAGGCAGCGATCTGGGGTGGGAATCGATAGCATCGCCGTGGGCTGCCGCGGTGCAGGCAGAAGCGTTGGAAGAGGGGGGTGTGGGGGAGAAACCTTGCGAAGGTTTCGCCCCTACGGGTCCGGCGCAGAGACGAAGATGCTGCCCTTCCGATAACCGCGGAGTACCTCAACCTGTCTGCGATCCGCACCCAGCCTCAAGCCATCCAGCCCCGTTCGCTGGTGACCGGCTCCCGATCGAGCGGCCGGTTCTTTACCGGCGCGGTCTTCATATGGACCCGGCTCGTGGCCGCATAGCGCAGACAGTCCATCAGATGGTCATTTTCTTTGACGACCCGGCCCTTCTCATCCCGGCGATATAGCCGGAACTCCTGCCAGAAATTGACGAGATGGTCGAAGACCTTGAGCCGGTTGCTGACGAACAGCTCCGAGACTGCGAACAGTCCCGCTTCTACGGCATTCACCGCCGGCAGTACCTTCAATCCAGACTCCTTGTAGAGGTTCATCAAGCAGTGGCCATTCTCCTGGCTACTGGAGTTTGCCGCCGGATCGATTACGCCCGGAATCCAGTCGCCCCACGCGAGGATCGCCGGCGCATTCTCGCAGGGCTCGCAACGCGCAACATAATGCTCGGCATAGGCATACAGCGTATCTGTCTGGGAGTCCAGTGCCAGGCACAGCGCGGCGGTACGGTTCCAGCCCGGGTCCAGGCCGTAAATCCGCGGCCAGTGGGCCGGTATCGGGAACGGCTTGACCGCGATATCGGAAACGGCAAACGGATAGATCGCCCCGGAGCCGAGCTGCGGATCGCCTTTCGAACGCGCATCCCTCTGGTGCCCAGGATAAGCTGCCAGCATGGACTCCTTCTCGCCGGCGCTCAGGTGCGGCACATCATCCCAACCGGCTCGCACGCACACCCGGTTGGCTGTGTCGTTCGCTTCCGCATTGAGAAACAACTTCACCACTTCACTCCATCCGTTGAGCGGCGTAAATAGCAGCAGCATGAGCCCGCCCAGGAAAGAACCGGTAGCCATGGTACGGGTCAGGGCTTCCAGATACACATGCAGGGGCGGCTCCTCGTCAAAGACGATGAGATCCTGGGCGGTGCCTTGGAAGGCTTCCCGGCCCTGTTCGTAAGACTTGAAGGTCAAGATGGAAGTTCCACCGGAGACATGCCGGATCTCCGCCACCTCGATGGCTCCCGGCAGACTGGATTTGCGGCGCGTGCGCCGAATGGCGCCGGCTGGAATCATTCCGGTGCCCGGCCCCGTCATCTGGCCAAGGTCACCGGTGCCGGATACCATCCTGCCAAGCAGTTTGGCTTGCAGAATATCACGAGTGGTCTGGTTTGTATCCGAGGCGACCCAGACGTTAACGGGCTTATCGAAACGCCGACCTACCCACCAATCCGGATAACGGCCGGTGAGGTGCAAGGTGGTCTGATAAGCTCCCGCTTCGCTCTTGCCGCAGCGGTTGCCAGCGATGAAGGCCACTTCGCGATGATCCCGGCCAGCCAGGAAGAACTCCAGTTGCTTGGGATACAGCTCCCTGCGAAACTCTCCTTCGTCCGGGAACATGGTGTACAGCTTTGACCGGCTGCGGATGGTGAGCTCTTGGGCTATGGCATCTACCGGCAGCTCTCCTGAGGGACAAGTCCGGCCAGCCCGCCGGGCGGCGGCATCCAAAACGCGGAGGTATGCGGAAACGGCTTCCGGATCGGGATCCGCCGCGGCTAGTGTTTTCAGTTGCCGGTCACTCAAGGCATAGAGCGCCACCTGGCGTAGCTGTTCGCGTTCCCTCCGCACCGCAGTTCTCAACTCAGAGACTTCATTCTTCACTGTTCGTATCTGGTTACGTAACGGGCCTTGCATGGATCTCCTCTTTCAACTCCTGCACTTCTTTTTTCAGCGCTTGTACTTCGAGACTCAACTCGTCGTTTTCGATGAACTTCTGACCACTTACGAGAACCGTCGTCATCCGCTCGGCCTGTTCGCTGGTCATCCGTCCTTCAGCCGCTGCTTGGACCACCTCTTGATACGCCTGGACCAGATCCTCTCGCGTGTGGATCTTGGGCAGCTGCAGGTTCATGGGCTTTTCCGGGAGCCGCGCAAAGATCCTTTCCATACAGAACTTGAGTGCCCACGGGCGGCCCTCTTGCGCTAGCTCAAACATCTTGCGCGTAAGGATTTCACGTTTGCCATCGAACATCTCTTCGAGCGCAAGATTGGATTTGTTGCCGCTACCCGGGGGGCGGCCCTTACCGGAGTGATTGCCGAGCTCGAATGGCTTGCCGCGCTTGGTTGGTCTGTTCGAGCTCATGGGCGTATATGTTCCTTTCGGGGATGCATCACTCCGGGCGGTTCGCCCCTCTGGCCGTCGGTGATTTGTCCGCTCCGAATCCAAGGGAAAACGGCTCGCCTGTAGTCACTTGGGCTAAGCGGTCCTGGCGACGCCACCGGCGCTGCCGTCGGCCACTGCATCAAAGGGGTTGTTTTTGGGTCGCCAGATCGATCAGCTCAATACGGGCAGGTTGTGCCAGCGCAACGGCGTTTGGACGGCCTCCGGCCGGGGAGGGTGAAAATCCACCCGTCTGAAGCCCGCTAAAAACCCTTAAGGCTTCTGGTGACTACCTTACGACTGTGATGTTGATCGGAGCTGTCCAGAGCCTGAACCGCCGATCCTGCTTCGTCAGCCGACGCCCTTCCATCTTGGGACTTGGAAGGACCGGCCGACGGCGTAAGGTCTCGCTAGATAAGACGCTGCGCCTCGCGGGAAAGTTTCGAAAAAACTTACGTAAGTTTATGATAACAAAGATGAAATCCGGCGTAATGCCGAACTGGCGAGGCTGAAAACGGTTCTATCCGCGCAGGATCAGTCGCCGCGTGCCGCCACGCCGGTGTCCGCAAGATCGGACCGTTCGACTGCGTCGTGATCCTCACGTGTCACATGTGCTTCGCCAGGGAAGGCCGATGATAACATTTGGGTTGATGGGCAGTCCCGCGGCCAAGCCATGCGTCCCGCCGGGAAGGTCGGCCCATGCCAACCATCCTTCCTCGCTTACCCCTGGACCCGTGCCTGAATATTAATCGAGCCGAAACGCCTCTTTTGGCGTAATGCCGAACTCAGATATTCTTGGCGAGGCGCCGGCTGGGTCATGCGATGGATGGCAAGCGCTTGGCGCCGCACGCGTGGCTAGTTGGAAGAGGGGGCGTGGGGGAGAAACCTTGTGAAGGTTTCGCCTCCACGGGCCCGGCCGAAGAAAAGTCTACCCCAAGAACCAACACCTCTACAACCACAGACCGGGAGCCCAACCTCAAAAAGAAAACAGTCTCCAACAACTCAGGCAAGCCTGAGCCCGCCGTCCAAGGCGCCGTTCTTGAATAAGAACATCTACTAGCAAAAATGTTTTGAGGCAAGACACCCAAACAGCGCCTCCGACCTCCACTTCGCGTTATTTTTCGCGTTATTTAACGCAAACCCGACGCATCTGCGGCACCATTTGACCGGGCTGATCGATCCAAGCGATCGCCTGTTGGTCGCTTTTCGGCTGTATCGCGCCGGCAAGGCCCCGCTGGTATTCTGCACCGGCAGAAGGAATCCGCTCGGCGGCAAAGGCAGGACTCCCGAGTCCCTCTGGATGGCTCGGCTGCTCGAAGAATGGAACGTCCCATCCACCGCCATCCAGATCGAAGGCGGCTCCATCAACACCCACGAAAACGCCATCCTGAGCTACCAGATGCTGGCTCCCCACGGCATCCGCAAGATCCTCCTGGTGACCTCCGCCATGCACATGCCCCGGGCGGCGGGAGCTTTTCGCAAAGCGGGGTTCGAAGTAATCGCGGTGCCGGCCGACTTCCACTCCGGCTGGAGCGAAGGCACGCTGTGGGAGAAGTGGATCCCCAGCGCCAAGAACATGGTCGACTCCGACGCGGCCCTGTACGAGTGGCTGGGCATCGCTATCTACCGCTTGCGGGGCTGGATGTAAGGGCTGGCTTCAACTCGGACAATGCGAACATCCGCCACCGCCGGCAACGCCGGAACTCAGGCCGCAGGAGGTTTCCGAGCCGACCCCATTTCACAGACGGACGCCGTCCCCCGCGCAGCCTGAGCCGCAGCGTGAAGCGATCTGCCCCAAGTGCGGCAGAAAGCATGTCCGGCGGTCGCGCCGGCAGGGACCGATCGAACGGTTCCGCGGGGGTTTTCGGCTTTCATCCGTACAGGTGTCACGAGTGCCTGTCAAGGTCTTTTCTAAAGACTTCCTCTGGTCTATTGGAAAGTGCCCGGTCCAGTCCCCGGAGACGGCCGGAAGAGCGCAAACGAGCACGGCAGCATACCCGGCGGGAGATTCTCCTATGGGGCGGCGGGGTTTTTGGCTTCGTGGCGATCTTGTACTATATCGTCCGAGATACCGGCCCAAAGCCCGATGCGCCCTGAGATCGCAGTTCCGTCCTCCAGAC
>Ga0181535_10002292_pt1 | contig 23681 bp, 22 predicted proteins | sample PEATcosm2014_Bin_44_FD_119774 | JGI IMG/M metagenome (GOLD analysis project Ga0181535, IMG submission 119774) | Peatland microbial communities from MTU Mesocosm Facility, Houghton, MI, USA - PEATcosm2014_Bin17_30_metaG | ecosystem: Environmental > Terrestrial > Soil > Wetlands > Peat | place...
ATTCACTGGCATGGCATGCGGATACCGTCGGAAATGGACGGCGTTCCGGGACTTAGCTTTCGCGGCATCGCTCCGGGCGAAACGTTCGTCTACCGGTTTCCGGTGCTCCAAAGCGGCACCTATTGGTATCACAGCCATTCGCAAATGCAGGAGCAAACCGGCCTGCTCGGCTCCATCGTGATCGAACCACGCGACCCGTATCCCCTCGAGTTTGACCGCGAATATGTATTGCTCCTCTCGGACTGGGCCGATGCCGATCCGGAATCGATTCTCAGCAACTTGAAACAGGAGAGCGATTACTACAACTACCATCGGCACACTGTTGCCAACTTCCTCAGCGAGGCGAAGGACAAGGGCGCCGAATCAACTCTCAAAGAGCGCACTGCCTGGGCACGAATGAACATGAGTCCCAATGACATCGCCGATGTGTCAGGCGCTGTCTACACCTATCTGCTGAACGGCAATCCTCCGCGGGCCAACTGGACGGGGCTGTTTCGACCCGGCGAGCGCGTCCGTCTTCGGCTCGTCAACGGCTCCGCAATGACTTTCTTCGATGTCCGGATTCCCGGCCTTTCAATGACTGTCGTGCAGGCCGACGGGAACGATGTTGAGCCGGTCGAAGTGGATGAATTCCGCATGGGCGTTGGCGAAACCTACGATGTGATCGTGCAGCCGCAGGATGAAACCGCGTACACGATCTTTGCCCAGGCTGAGGATCGCACAGGATTCGCGCGCGGAACCCTCACGCCAAGACTCGGGCTCGCTGCCCCAGTTCCACCGATGGACCCGCGACCTAAGCGAACCATGATGGACATGGGCATGGATATGAGCAGCATGAAGGGCATGGATATGCCCGGCATGAAAGGCATGGACATGTCCGGTATGCAGATGGGCGAGTCGGGGATGCCGGAGAGCCGTACAAACGGAAGCGCGGTGATGCCTCCGACGTCAGCGGAAAAAGGAGCAATGGCCGGCATGTCCATGAGCGGCGGCGTTGGAATCGCACCGTTTCCCCAGCCAAGCCGTTCGACGACCGAAGGTCTGGCATCCGGCACAGCCTCAGAAGAGGTGAACCTGCAGCCGTCCAACCCGGTCAAGATACATACCGGCCCGCAAGTCGCCGCGAAGCCAAGGATGGTGATGAGCCGGTTGAACGAACCGGGAGACGGCCTCGAGAACAACGGCCGCCGTGTATTGACGTACGCCGACTTGCGTGCGCGTTATCGCGGTGTGGATGGCAGACCGCCGACCCGCGAGATCGAGTTACATCTCACCGGCAACATGGAGCGCTTCATCTGGGGATTCAATGGACAGAAATTCTCCAGTGCCGAGCCGATTGAACTCAAACTGGGGGAGAGAGTCCGCATCGTGCTCATCAACGACACAATGATGGAGCATCCCATCCATCTGCATGGATTGTGGAGCGAACTTGAAAACGGGCAAGGGCCGTTCAATCCCTATAAACACACAATCACTGTGAAACCATCCGAGCGCGTGAGTTATCTCGTCAGCGCCGATACGCGGGGAAGATGGGCTTACCACTGTCATCTGCTCTACCACATGCATGCCGGCATGTTCAGAACGGTGGTGGTGTCGTGAGAGGCATGCGAATCAGTTTCCTGCGCCCTTCCCTTGCAGGCGCCGTCGCACTCCTCGCATGGCTGTTCGGCCTCCCACCAGCACGATCGGCTCGCGCGCAATCTTCAATGCATGCCCCGCCAGGGCCCGCACCCCAAACGCACACAGAGTGGCCGCCTGCCGTTGACGACAACATGGTCTTCAGGCACGTGCTGTTCGATCAGTTGGAAGGGAGGACAACCGGATCGGGCAATCAGCTGCGGTGGGACGGTCAGGGGTGGGTCGGAACGGACATGAATCGGTTATGGATCAAGTCGGAAGGCTTCGCCGGGGCCAATGGGGTGAGCGATGGGGACCACGAGGCGCTCTACGATCGGCCCATCCCGCACACGCGCTATTTCGATGCGCAGGCAGGCGTCCGAGCCGATGTGGATTCGAACCCCACTCGCCTGTGGGCTGCCCTGGGCGTCGAGGGTCTGGCCCCTTACTTCTTCAATATCGAGCCGACCTTCTACATCCGCGACAGTGGACGCGTGGCAGGACGGATCAACGGCTCGTGGGATCTCTTCGTTACGCAGCGATGGGTGGTGCAGCCGCAGGCCGAGCTCAATTTCTATAGTAAAGACGACCCCGCGCGCCAAACCGGCTCGGGCCTCTCGGATATCGATGCGGGCATCCGGCTCCGCTACGAGGTGACTCGCAAAATCAACCCGTATCTTGGCTGGGCTTACGACGGAAAATACGGCAACTCCGCCCTCTACACACGCCAGTCCGGAGAAGCAACCGGCAACTCCAGTTTTGTCTTCGGACTTCGAGTGTGGTACTGATCAGGCTTCCGCAGCGCGGGGCAACAGCGCGACCTCCCAACGAATATGAAATTGCCGCGGCACCCATCGGGCCATTACGCGCGAAACTTTGCGTTCGTGGCGCATCACCGCCAACTCAGTGGTTACTGGTTGATCGACACCCACTCACTCGCAGAACACCACCACTTTGCGCCCGTCCCCAAAACCCACTCTGCTATCCTGATTGGTTTACCCGAGGAATGAACCACGCATGCCGGAGCATAGGGGGCGCAAACATCATCAGGACCGCGTAGCCGAGACACTGCGCGAAGAAATCGGCGCAATGATCGAGGGGGAACTCGTCGATCCGCGCATCGCCTTTTGCTACGTCAGCGAGGTGCTGCTGAATCCCGGCGGCAAGTCGGCGCGTGTCTACGTGGCCGTTGACAGCGCGACCCCCAACATTGCTAAGGCTGAAGACGACACCGTCGCCGCCCTTGAATCCGCCAAGGGCTACATCCGCTTCCAAATAAAGGAGCGGATGGGCGTCCGCCACGTCCCCGATCTCGCCTTCTTCGCCGATCGTTCCGGCCGCTTCCAGGCGCGCATCGAAGAGATCATGAAGCGCTCGCGCAAACGGCAAAAGGCCCCGGTGGAGTAGCCGCGGATGGATCAGTCCCACCCCATTGCCGAGAGTCCCACATCTGCAAATATCGCGGCGAATCCCACTGCGAATTCCTCCACGAATCCAATCGACACCATCCTGCAAGTCATCCGCACCGGCGAGCGCTTCCTGGTTTGCTCCCATTCGCGGCCCGATGGCGACGCCGTCGGTAGCGTCCTCGCCATGGGCATGTTCCTCGAGCAGCTCGGCAAGCGCGCCGACCTCGTCACCGCCGACCGCATTCCGGTGGTCTATCGCAAGCTTCCGGGAGCCGACAGCATCCGTACGGCACTGCGTGTACATGGCCCCTACGACGCCGCTATTCTGCTCGAGTGCGACAGTACCGAGCGCACGCGGTTGCGCGGGCTCGAGCGCTTCACGATCGTCAACATCGACCACCATGTCAGCGGCCGACCCTGGGGCCAGGTGAACTGGATCGATCGCGAAGCAGCCAGCGTGGGCGAACTGGTGTACCGGTTGATCAAGGCAGCCGGGGCCAACCTCACTCCGGAAATCGCCACTTGCCTCTACACAACGCTGCTCACCGATACGGGCGGATTTATTTACGGCGGAGTCCGCGCTTCCACCTTCGCCCTGGCCGAGGAACTGGCGCTGGCCGGCGCCGATCCTATCCAAATCTCCAAAGACACCTACTTCCGCACACCGATGTCGAAGTTGTTGCTGCTTGGCGCCGCACTCAACAATCTGCACCGAGAAGGGCGCCTCGCTTGGTTGTGGATCACGCACAACGACATGGTGCGCACCTGTGCAGCCGAGGAAGATTGCGAGGGCATTGTGAATTACGCCCTTTCGATCGCGGATGTCGAGGCAGCCGTCTTTCTGCACGAGCTGCCCGAGCAGCGCATCCGGATGAGCCTGCGTAGCAAAGGCAATGTGAATGTGGCCGCCATCGCCGAGGGCTTGGGTGGGGGCGGACACGAGAATGCTGCGGGCTGCACCATCGATGGCCCGCTGGGCCGCGCGCTCGAGGAAATACTAGCCGTGTTGCGCCCCTGCGTAGCCAGCGGCGTGGCCAAACAGGATTCCAGATCCGGTTGAGGATCGGCCAAATCTGTTAGCCTTGTCCCTGTCGAAACGTACCGGAGAGCAGGTCCCGCGCCGCTCGCACCCACGTTTCCGCCTCATTTGAGGCCGACCATCAACCGGGCCCCAGGAGTCCCCTCACTCCCGTACAAAGGCCGAATGCGTTCGCGCACTGCACTACGCGACGGCCCCATTGGAGAACTGCTGGACGTGGAGACTGCGTTGGAATCAACTGCTCCGGCATCGACGGAAAAACCGGGCAAACGGCTGCCGAATTGGGCCACTATTTGTGAAGCTTCTGTCTTCGTCGTCTTTGCTGTCTTCTTCATCCTTTATGGAGTCACACCGCTCTTCGGCGGGGACGGCATCGGCCTTGTAGGCGCCGACGAGCCGCGTTATGCCCAGATCGCGCATGAAATGCTGGGCCGCTTCGACTCCGCGCCCTCCCTGAAGGAGCGTCTCAGCGCCTGCGTCACGCCTTATCTCTACGGCCACCCCTGGCTGGAGAAGCCGGCTCTCTACTATTGGCGCGCCATGTTTGTCTTCCAGGACTTTGGCGTACACGATTGGAGCGCCCGGCTGCCTTCGGCCAGCTTCGCATTCATCATGGCAGCGCTCATTTACCTGCACATGCGGCGCTTTCGCCGTGGAGGCCATCTCGACGCAGCGCTCATCACCGTAGCCTGCGCCGGCATCATCGGTTTCTCCCGTGGCGCCTCTACCGACATGCAGATGGCCGCCCCGTTCTCCATCGGTTTGCTCGGCTGGTACGCGTGGTACGAAACCGACTCGAAATTCTGGCTCTTCGATATTTACTTCTTCACCGGCGTCGCCACGCTGGCCAAGGGCCCCGTGGCGCCGTTCTTGGCAATCCTCATCGTGATGGCTTTTGCCGCCTTGCGCCGCGAGTGGTCAATTATCAAGCGATCGTTCTGGTGGCCCGGCGTGTTGCTCTATTTCGCCATCGTCCTGCCCTGGTTCGTCGCGGTCCAGCACCAGAATCCAACTTTCTTCCGCGAATTCTTTCTCGAACACAACATCGAGCGCTTTGCCACCAACCGCTTTGAGCATCAACAGCCCTTCTGGTACTACCTGATTGTTGTTCTGCTCGCGGTGATGCCCTGGACGGTCATCGCCATCCGGGCGCTGGTCGACGGGGTGCAGACTTCAGTGGCGGAGTGGCGGCTGCGCCATTCCAAACCGGATAAGCCCGCGCCCAAACGCCCCGGCGATGCTTTTCCCGAGTTCCTCGTCCTTTGGGCATTCATCCCCATCATCTTTTTCTCCTTCTCCCAATCCAAGCTTCCCGGCTACATTCTCCCTTCCATCCCGCCCATTACCATCCTGACCGGCGACTATTTGTTTCGCTGCCGCAAAGCCGGCCTGCAATTCTGGATACTACTGGGGCACGCGTTGCTTTGCGGTGTCATGGCGCTGATCGCTTTTCTGCTGCCTTGGTTTGTAGCCCACGGCACCACCATGCCGCCCGCGCACGCGCTGACGGCTGCGGTTCTCGCCGCAGCGGGCGCAGTGCTTCTGATTCTCGTGGTAGTGCACGGCTTTGGCGTCGCGCGCCTGCGCCTTGCCACCACCGCCATCCTCATGGTTCTCGTCTTCTTCCTCTACGGACTCGGTCCCTTCTTCGGCATTCCGGCCGTCAGCGCCTCAAAACGAGTGGTAAACCTCCTTGATCGCTCCTACTCGGCACGCCCGCTCGCGGAACGGCTGGCCGGCCTTGCCCCCAGAGACGAGACGGTTGCCGTTTTTCGCGTCCGCCGCGACGTCGAGTACGGATTGGCCTTCTATCGCAATCACCAGGTCGTCAATTACGAAGAGACCGGCGTGCCCGACGAAGAGCACTTGCTGGTGGCACGCGTCACCGGGCGTCGCGGCGTCGACCTGCATACGCAGGATGATCTGGGAGAGTATCTGGAAGGCCGCCAATACGAACCGCTCTTCACATGGCCCGAGCAGGGACTTGAAATTTACCTCGTTGGACGCAAGTGATTCAATGGCATGTACTGCAAAATGAAGTGAGCATCGCAAAAGGCTGATTCCGATGGCATTCTAAGAAGACAAATGGCAGCGAACGTTTCCTTCGAGATTCTCGACTTGCGGCACTTCGGAGCACCGGTGCTCCGTCCTGTCCTTGAAGCCGAGAGCGAAGTCTGGATGGAGCGGCTGCACTGGGACTATCGCGCCTCCTCGAAGCTCTTGATGCAGTACATCGACAGCCACATGCTGCCTGGTTATGCCGCACTTGAGTCCGGCCAGGTCACCGGCTACGCCTTCTGTGTCTATGAAGAAAGCAAGGCGGTCATCGGCGACGTCTTCGCTCTGCCAGGCCTGAGCCCCGAGATCCCGGTGCCTTCTGATCGCGCCTCGGGATCTGCTCACGAGGGGCCCGCTCACGAAATCGAGGAGACGCTGCTCAAGCACCTGCTCGAAACCCTCCTTAACTCGCCGCAAGTCAATCGTGTCGAATCGCAGCTCCTGCTTCATCCCGCAGGCAGCCACGCCGGCCTATTTCGCAGGGAAGGATTCGATGTCTTCCAACGGCTGTTTATGGTGCAGCCGCTTGCAGGGCGCTGGACACGCCCCGGCATCGACTTACCCCCTGGCCTGGAGCTACGCCCGTGGCGCGAAGAGGACCTGAACGCCGCGGCACGCCTCATCTCCGCCGCCTATCGCGGCCATCCCGACAGCCTCATCAATGACCAGTACCACTCGGTCCATGGCTCGCTGCGGTTTCTGCATAACATTGTTCGCTACGCTGGATGCGGCGCGTTTTCGCCCGTAGCCTCCCACGTGATCCTGGACCGCCGGAGCGGGGATCTCGCGGCTCTCGTGCTCGGCTCGCGCGTCAGCCCGCAAAGCGGACACATTACCCAACTCTGCGTGCACCCCGACTTCCGCCGCCAAGGGCTGGCCCGCCTCCTGCTTTCCCTCGCCGCCGCCCAGTTCATTCGCCAGGGCGTTATCGAAATCTCTCTCACCGTCACTGAAGCTAACCACGACGCCACAGAACTCTACAAGTCAGAAGGCTATGAGAACAAACACACCTTCGACGCGGCGGTGTGGGAGCGTTAAGGTTGAGTTCCGTATCTCGGTGATTAAAGTAACTTTCGTGTGATCGAAAGCACCCCAGTGGTAACTTAATGGGCCTAAAATAATACAAATAAATACTTGAGTCGGCGCCTCCTGATGCGTGAGTTGCTGGCTTGGGGAAGGGTGTTTTCTCCGGTTGGTATCTCTCTGAAGGGGGTTCAAAGTTCTCCCGCCCAGATCGCCAGAGATGACTGAAATTAAGGGGTGCCTATGCCGAGGCAGTATTTTCGCTTCAACGCAAGTTCGAAAATGAAGATTTTGTGTGACGAAAGCGGACAAGTGCTGGTGTTGGTGGCGCTGAGTCTGACTTTGCTCATGGGCGCGATGGCGCTGGCGATTGACGTGGGATTCGTCCGATTTCAACAGCGTCAGTTGCAGACGGCGGCCGATGCAGCGGCGATCGCGGCCGGTCTGGAGCTCGGCAACTGCAACAACACGGTTTGCGCCAACATGCAAACGGCAGCGGCGACGGCTTTGAAAGAAGACGGCATTACCAGCACCACGATCACCCCAACAGCGAACCAATGCACAGTCTCCACCACGTCGGGCTTGGCCATGATCATTAATGTCGCTCCCTGCGTGCTTGGAACAAGCGATCCAAACAACGGCAACACGCATATGGCTGAGGTGGTCCTTACCCAGCCCCAAAGAACGTTCTTTGGCGGCATTATTGGGGTTCGGACATGGAATCTGGTGGCGCGCGCGGAAGCAGGCGATTCGTATATCAATGCGAATACCAGCGGCGGTAATTGCCTTTATACGAATGGCCTCGCATTTAACAGCTCCGACGGCACCTTTGTTTTGAACAGTTGCGGCATTTACGATAATGGAAACCTTCAAACCGACAACGGCGACAGCGTGACTGCCTCGACGTTCCTTTATTACGGAACGTGGAGTCCCAATAACTGCAATAGCAGCTGCACCTGGAACATAGGGGGTTCAAATACCCCGCCGGCGCACACTACTACGCCGCAAAGCAACCCGCTGGCAGGCCTTACGCCGCCCTCTCAGCCGGCAACTTCGACGACGAATACTCAGACGCCCAATAGTGGAGCAACTCTGCAACCCGGCTATTACCCGAATGGGTTCAATCTCAACTCGAATGTTTCTGTCACCTTGAATGCCGGCCTCTACTACATGGGCGGAAGCATTAACGTCAATAGCGGCGCCACACTTACCGGGACGGGCGTGGAATTGTATTTCGTGAATGGATCGTTGCAGCCGAACAGCGGTAGCACGTTGCAGCTTACGGCGCCGGCAACGACGTCGTCGACAGCGGGCACGACTGCCAACATGCTGGTTTGGGAAGCCAGCGGCAACGGCTCGGGCATGACCATCGACACTGGCTCGTCCTCTTACTTTAACGGCATCATTTATCTCCCCACGCAAACCCTCACGCTCAACAGCGGCTCGGGTGTCACCATCAACAACGGAGCGACTGCCACGGCCCTCGATGTGAACAATATGATCGTTGACGATAACGAAACCTTCAAGATCAACGGTTCCGGGGGATATCTCGGCGGCAGTCCCAGCAAGATCTTGGGATCGTTTGCGCTTTCGGAGTAGCTTATGAAGAAACTAAATCGATTCAATCTGTTGCGAGACGAGCAAGGGGCAAGCCTGGTGGAGCTGGCATTTGTGTTGCCGTTGTTTCCGCTGCTGCTATGTGGCGCCCTCGATTTTGGGCGAGCCTTTTATCTTTCGGTTGAGGTCGTAGGCGCAGCACAGGCTGCGGCGGCGTACGGGTCTCAGAATCCGACCGATACGGCGGGGATGCAGAATGCGGCCCTGGATGATGCACCAGATGTGCCGAACCTGTCGGCAGGAACTCCTACGTTTGGTTGCGAATGTTCAGACGGCACCAGCTACGTTGCAAGTTGCTTACCAGCCCCCCCGACGTGTTCGAGCAACAATGAGGTACAGCGCGTCAATGTGACGGTTACAGGAACCTATTCGCCCTTGATCCCTTGGCCGGGCGTTCCTTCCTCTATGTCGCTTTCCAGTACGGCATCGATGCGCAGCGGAGGCAGCTAGTCTTTTAGCGGTGGGAGCAGACAGGTGAGATTCCTCCTGCCTGTTGGCTGAAGGACGAGAAGGTGAAATTGAACGGTGCCCTGCTGGAGAGCAAAAGCGTAAAAGAGCAGCCAGTCAATGAAGAGAATAATTGACATGCAGAAGAAGTTTTGTCGGGCGCGCGAAGAGCGCGGTTCAGCGCTGGTGGAATTCGCTGTCACCGTGCCGCTCCTGGTCTTCCTCTTGTTCGCCGTTCTCGATGGGATGTTTACGATGTATGCCTATCACTATACGGCCTACGCGGCGCAGCAGGGCGCGCGCTTCGCCATGGTGCGCGGCTACACCGCGAGTGAGAACATTGCCACACCGTGCGGAACATCGGCGCCCCCGAGCTTCACGATGGCATACGACTGCACCGCCCTCGGCAGCGATATTCAAAATTATGTGCAAAGCCTGGGGGCGATTAACCCAAGCAATCTGACGATTAACACGTCGGGTGCGTATGTTTGGCCGGGTAAGAATCCGGACGGAACCACCACCGGGTGTACAACTCAAGCCAATAGTAAGGGCTGCCTGGTGAGAGTGACGGCCAGTTACACTTTTGATTTCTTACCTCTTGTTTCCGTGACCGCCGTGACGATGCATGCCACGTCGGAAAAGGTGATTCTCGAGTAAGAACCGGCCTCCACCAGGGAGCGTTTCGTCGCTTCGATCTGTGCGATCTTGACCGCCTATGCTATTTCTGGCATAATCTTGTATGTATTTGAGCTTTCCATGAAGCGCCTGATCTTCGTCGGCGATTCGAGCCCTTGAAATTGATCGGGAACTGGAGAGTTAGCCATGCCCAAGCGCGAAAGCGATTACGTTGTCGGCAGCGGAAATGTCTTCGCCGATCTCGGGATTCCGAATCCTGAAGAGGCTCTGGCCAAGGCCGAACTCGCCCATAAGATCGCGGAGCTCATCCGTAAGAGAGGCCTCACGCAAAAGCGCGCCGCGGAACTCCTCGAAGTAGACCAGCCGAAAGTCTCAGCTCTGGTGCGCGGCCAACTCGCGGGATTCTCTCTGGAGCGGCTCATGCGCTTCCTGCTCTTGCTTGGCCAGGATATCCGCATTACGGTGCAGAAAAGCTCCCGGCCGCAGGCGCGCGTTCTGGTTTCCTGAAAATTATCCTGGCAAACGAATGCAAATCCGCGGCTCTAGCGCGCGATCAGATACATGCCCCAGCTCAGCACAATCGCCGAGCCCACAAACAGCAGGAAGCAGTAGAGACCATAGCGGACCATGCGCCGGGGTGTCTCGCGCTGCGTGATACCAAAAACCACCGACGCGCACAAGGCAAACAGCAAAACCGCCGTAAAGTGGGAGGGACTGAGCATCAGAGCTCTTTCCTCCCCGTGCGCAGGTTGTGGGCATCCACAGCGGCAATCACATTCAACAACCCGGCCACCACGATAAACCGCGTGCCGTAATCGGCGGTCGTCACCTGCACGGAGTCCGCACCCAACCCCAACACCCGGCTCACAACGTAGAGCAGCCCGCTGCCAAGGTCGCCGGCCAGGCCAAGGATCTCGAGAATGTCGTGCGCGCCCGAGTAGACCTTGCCCTGCATGGCCAGACCCAGCACAAACATGCTCACAATGGCCAGAGCCAGCAGAGCGCCGCGGCCCCATTTGCGCACCAAAAAATGCCCCGCTCCAGGCACAAGCCAGCCCACAATCAAGGGCAGGTAAACGAATCCTTGCTGCGTGGTTTTGGTTGCTGCAGGAGTGCTGTTGGGTGTTGCTGCCATGCCTCTTCGACTATATCGCACCGGAACGGCCAGCCCCGTTCCCGTTCAGTTACCCGTGGGGATGATTCCGGCGTTCTCAACCATCAGAACCACCGTGCGCTGCTGCGCCCGGGTGCGATGCATCACACCGCGCGGAACCACGAAGCCCTGTCCGGGCGCAAGTTCTACAACGCGGCTCTGCACCCCATCGGCGAAGAGCTGTCGCTGGGGGCCTCGTTCCTCCAGATCGATGAGAAGCACGCCTTCGACCACGTAGAAAAACTCATCGTCGTCATCGTGTTTGTGCCAGTGATACTCCCCTTCAAACACGCCAACGCGCACCACCGATCCATTCACCTGGCACAGCGTCTGGTTGAACCATTTGAACTCGCAGGCGTCCGCCACGGCTTTCACGTCGATCAGCTCCAGCGGTCCATTTAGGATGTTGAGACGAGTTTCATAGGGGAAAGCGGCAGTAGATTCAGGCATGATGTTCTCCTAGCGCGCAGGATAGGGCGCTCATTGCACCAGACGCAAAATACAGTGTCGCTGAAGCCGCGGTTTCAATTGCCTAAGCGACCGAAAATCCCACGAGTCTCTTTCTGTTCACTGTTCACTGCTTGATCAGATCCGCACCAGCTCGCGCTGTATCTTCCCCGTCACCCAGGCCTTCGTATCCGACGTCATCATGTCCACTTCGCTGCGCACGCCAAACTCCGGTAGATAAATGCCCGGCTCAACCGAAAAGCAAGTATAGGGCAACAAATGACGCTCATCGTGCGTTTCAAGGTTATCGAGATGTGCGCCCGGCCCATGCAATTCCCGTGCGATGTTGTGGCCCGTACGATGCGTAAATTCGGCGCCAAAACCCGCGGCATAAATCACCCCGCGCGCCGCGTCGTCCGCCTCATAGCCGCAAAGGTTGCGTCCTTCCGCAAAAGCCAATTCCACGGCGGCAATGGCCGCATCGCGCGCATCCCGTACCGTTGTGAAGACTTTCTGCTCCCGCTCCGTTGGCTCGCGCCCCACCACGCCGGTCCACGTGATGTCGTAGAAAATGCTGTCGGCTTCGTTCACCCGTCCCCAGATGTCGATCAACATAAAGTCGCCCTGGCGGATCGGTGCACAATGGTCAATCGTCGGCTCATAGTGCGAATCGGAGCTGTTGGCATTCACACTGACGTTGGGTCCGTTCTCCCAGACCAATCCCTCGCGCCGCATGGCTTTGCTCAGCCACTGCACGTGATTGAACTCCGTCAATTCAGCAGTCCGGCGCAAACCCGACGACGGCCGAACGCGCCGCCCAATCTCTTTCCATCCCTCTTCAAGGATCCGGTCGATCGCTTTCTGCGCGACCGCGTGAGTCGCCATCTGCTCTTCGCTCAGCACGGCTTCGAACTGGCTCACGAGATCGGCCGAACTCACAATCTGCTTGCCCAGCCCGCGCAAAAACTCCACCGTCCCCGCGTCCACCATCGACACATACATAATGGCGTTGTTAGGCGAGTACTGCATGGCAATCTGCGTCGCGCCTGTCAGCATCGCATCCAGGCCCGCCGCCAACTCCAGCCAGCTTGAATAAAGTCCCTTGGTTCCCGGCAGCGAATCGAGACGTCCCTGCTCCACGCGATGCACCAGCTTGCGCGGCTCGCCGTCTGCGGGCACAAAATAGTACCACCGCCGCGTGATGTGCGCTTTTTCGTCGAGGCCTAAGATGTGTGCGGCAATGGGATCGCGATGATGATGATCGTAGAAAAGCCAGCCATCGTGGCCGGCTTCGCGCAGCGCAGTCTGTATCGCCTCTAAGTCCATAAGGCAATTTTACGCGTCTGGTTTCTCGTTCCGAGAAAGCGTCTTATAGCGCCGCCAGCGCCTCCGGCTGACTGGGAAACAGCCCCGCATACTTCGTGATTCCCACCATGGTGAAGACCTTGGTGAAGTGCGGAGACAGCCCGAAGGCAAACACCTTTTGCCCGGAGTTTGCGGCCTCGATCAGCATCTGGATGACGAGCGCAATGCCGCTCGAATTGATGTAGTCCACCTTGGTGAAATCCAGGAGGACGAGCTTCGCCGTCTCCTTCGGCAAACCCTGATATGTGCCCAGCACCGCGTCCTTCGACGTGCTGGCAATATCGCCCTCGAACCGTAAGACCGTGACCGGATGGCCGGCCGGAGAAGTAACCTGGTCGATGCGCGCTTTCGTATCAGTCTGCACGATTGTTGTGTCTCCAGTGATGCTCTAATCCGTTTCCTTGTCGAGGCGAATGACAAGCCGCACGTAGCTGCTCTTTCCATTGGTGCCCTTCACCCACTCCGCCTCGTCGACCAATGCCTGAATCAAGAACATGCCCATCCCGCGGGGATCCTCTTCGCCATGAATCTTGCGATCGATGTCAGGTTTGACAGGCAGCTTTCTAAGTCCCTTGCCATCGTCGATGACTTTCACTTCGAGGGCATCGTCCACCGACGAAAGAACTACCCCGACTGAAAGGCCCTCATTCAGCAGATTGCCGTGCTCTATTGCATTGATGCACGCTTCGGCCACGGCGGTTTTCAGATCTTCGACGCGTTCCGGCTTGAAACCCATCAGCTTGGCCACTGCGGCCGCGGTGCTCATTGCCACCTTCTCATAGCCGAGCCGCGACGGAAGCCGAACCTCCACGCTGGTGGATTTCACCTTGGTCATCCCTCTTCCCTATCCCTACTGCGCTTCCCGGCAGAGTGCGAGAGCCGTCATATCGTCTCCCTGGGCCGCGCCTTGCGCAAACTCACCTATGGCCGTCCACAATGCACCGAGAATATCATCCGCCTTCACTGCCGGGCACTTACAAAACACGTCCATCAGCCTTTCCTGACCGAATTCTTCATCGCCGCGGAATACCTCGGTCAATCCGTCGGTGTAGAAGACCAGCCTGGCTCCTGGTGTAAACCCGCATTTCTCGGTGGAGTAGCGCATGCCCGGCAGCATCCCCAGCGGCGTTCCCGTCGATTCAAACTGCACAATCTCCCCGCCCGGGGCGAGCAGAAACCCCGGATTGTGCCCCGCATTCACCACTTCGAGCTCGCCCCGCTCGGGGTTCAGCCGCAAAAAAATCGCCGTCACATAACGCCGCCGCGCTTCCTCACCCTCCGCCCAGTGGTGCTGATTCATCCGCGCTCCGAGCTCGTCCAGCGGCAACCCTGTGCTCGCGATCGCCCGAAAAGCCGCGCGGAAGCTGGTCGACATGATCGCCGAAGCCATTCCCTTGCCGGCCACATCGGCTACCACCATCAACAGGCCACCGTCCGGTTGCTCCACAATGTCGAGGTAGTCACCGCCTACTTCATAGCAGGTAACCGACCGATAAGCCACAGAATAGCCTGAAATCTCCGGCAGACTTTGCGGCAGCAGCGACCGCTGAATACTCCGCGCCGCATCGAGATCCTGCTGCACCCGCGCCCATTGCACGTTGCGTTCGTGGTTGCGTGCATTCTCGAGCGCCACAGCCGTTTGCAGCGCCAGGCCTTCGAGAAAATCAGCCTCATAGATCGTCAGCTCGCGGCCGTCGGGAGGCGCCACCACCAGCTCCGTCATGCGCCGACCCTCGCGATCCTGCAACAGATAGATGGGCTGCGACGAGCCGCTGCCATTCCCTAGATTCAGATCCTTCACGTTGCCATAGGCGAGGCCCACGCTGGGAAACGCCGCGCCGGCCATCTCCAGTTCGCGAACAACAATCCGCAGCGTCTGCTCCAGCACTTCGTCTTCCTTAATCGTGGAGTGGACCTGCCGCGACGCCTCAAGCAGAGCCTGCAAGCGCGCCACCTGCTGCTGCAATTCGATGGTTTCGCCGCTGCCTGGAAGTTGAATTCCAGCCGCCATCCCTGACCTCCGTGGAATCCCACTCTACCACGGCAGTGAGATGGTCGCTTGGCCATAACTTCATCTGCTCGGCAATCGTCACATGGCAGCGCGCGGCCCCACCACGCGGCGCATATCTTTGGTTTCCAGAATCCGCTTGTCATATCCATGACGCGCCACCGCAAGCATCGCCTGCCCGATTTCGCGCGTCGACAGGATTCGATTCGGAAACGCCCGGTGCAGCACCGGCAACAGCGGTCCCAGCACGTTGTAAAACATCCGGTACATCGGCGTCTTCGATTGAATGCCGTCCATCGGTTCAATAAATCCCGGCCGAAACGCATAGGCGTTCAAGGGCAGCCGCAAGAGCGCATTCTCCGTACGCCCCTTCACCCGCGCCCACATGACGCGCCCACGCTCTGTACTATCCGTTCCCGATCCCGAAATATAAGTGAATGTCATCCCAGGATTCACGCGGCTCAAAGCTTCGGCGGCAGCCAGGGTGAACCCGTAGGTCACGCGCTCGTATTCGGTTTCTTTCATTCCGGTCGACGCCACGCCCAGGCAAAAGAAACAGGCATCGAAACCGGCGAGGCTCTCCTCCATCCCGCCATAATTGAGCAGATCCCGATGCACGATTTCGCGCAACTTCGGATCGCGCACGCCAGTCGCGGTGCGACCCAGCGTGACCACGAACTCTACTTCTGTGTCCCGCAGGCATTCCAGCAACACGCCCTGGCCTACCATTCCCGTCGCGCCAAAGACAAGCACCTTCATTTCAAACCTCTTCTCAACCCCGCACGCGGACGTGTGCCCACCGTCACAATTCTCGCAGGCTCCGCCCTTTATCGTTCCGGATGAAATATGCCTAACTCCGAAGTATCTTTCGAGCAATCTGACTTGATCTTTGGTCACCATAACTCATGCCGACTTAGCGATTAAGTAACATGAGTTAGTAACTCTAAGTAATTAACTCCTAAGTTGCATTTGCAATTGCACTAATTGGGCAATGATGAATACATCGGGCTCCTATGTGCGCGGCCCTGGCGCCAGAGTCGGACAGTGAGGAGAACGCCATGAATATACTGCGCGCTATGAGTGAGCAGCTCCACATATTCACTTCTCCCGATCGTGCGCGAGCGAATGCAGATTCATCGTCGCCGTCGAACGCGGTCCTGGGACCGGATGCGCCGCATCCCGCTTCCCTGATTGAAATTGAAATTCCACATTGCTGCTTTTACTGCGCGTGGTGCGCATCACCCATTCTGCTTCCGCATGAGGGTCTTGGCCTGCCCTTTGGCGGTCCGCTCATCCGCAAAATTGAAGCTCGATCCATTGGGACCGTATGCCTCGCGTGCGGCCACGCGGGAACCTATTCTCTTTTTCGCGGGGGCCAGGGTTACAACACTCGTCATAAGTTCGTGCCTTCGCACAGCGCCGGAACGACCGTTTTGCTCGATCAGCTCCACTGCATGGAGCTGACCTGCGTATTCCCGCTCCCGTTCTTTGTCACGTTCGATGAAAAATTCTCCGAAGCCAATGTGAAGGAGTTTGCCGTCCGCTGGATCTGGGATGACTTGACGTGTTCCGTGGGACACGTGATCCAGGCGCCCACGTGGCTCAACGAACACGGCCCGCATCGCGGAGCTCTCGATGTGACCCATCTGGCAATCAGACCTCCCCGCTGAGTTATTCTTCCGCCTTGTTAAGTTATTCTTTTTGAGGATGAGTAAGACCCTTTCCGTCGCCATGATCGCGATGAACGAGGAAGCCAATCTGCCCCGCACTCTTGAAAGTGTGAAGTGGGCCGACGAGATCGTGCTCGTCGATTCCGGCTCCCAAGACCGCACCCTCGAAATCGCGCAGTCCTTTGGCGCCAAGACGAGCCATCATGCCTTCGGCGGCCACGGGGAGCAGAAGAATGTCGCCCTCGACCTCTGTACTTCCGACTGGACTCTGCTGCTCGATGCCGATGAAGTCCTCACGCCTGAGTTGCAAGCTGAAATTCGCGAACTGCTAAGCGGCGAGCCTAAATACGGAGCCTATTGGATTCCGCGGCTCAACCTATACTTCGGTCGCTGGATTCGTCACGGCGGATTCTATCCCGACCGCAAACTGCGCCTCTTCCGGCGCGGAGCGGCGCGGCTCAGCGAAGGTGTCGGCCCGCACTCCACGCCGCAGTTCGACGGGTCATGCGGCAGGCTGAAGCGCGACATGCTGCACTACGCCTACCCTACGCTTGCAATCTATCTCGAGCACATGAGCCGCTACAGCACCGAGATCGCGCAGCTGCTCTACAAAAGCGGCCGCACCAGTCGTTCCTTTCCCGCATTTGTCTGGAACGGAGTTCTGAACCCGATCGCGACCTTTATTTATAACTACTTTTTCCGGCTAGGGTTTCTCGATGGCCGCGAAGGCCTGCTGCTCCACCTGAACCACTCGGTTTACATTCACTGGAAATTCGTCAAAGCGTGGTGGCTGGCAAAAAGCATGAACGAAGCGCCGCCGAAAAACTGAGAGCATTTCGTCTGTGCACTAGAATTCGCTGTCTCTCTGTTTCACTGCTTTTCTGTTTCCCTGTCCACTGTTCACTGCCCGCTGATCAGATATGGCAGCTCGCCTGCCCGCGCTTCTCCAGATACTTCTGGTGGTATTCCTCGGCGCGCCAGAAAGTCTGTGCCGGCTCAACCTTGGTCACAATGCGCTTCGGCTTGTAGCTGCCCTCGGCGTTCAGTTGCTCAATCTTTGCGCGCGCCTGCGTTTCCTGCTCCGGCGAGTGAAAGAAAATCGCCGAGCGATATTGTGTGCCCCAATCAGGTCCCTGCCGGTTCGGCGTAGTCGGATCGTGCAGCGCGAAGAAGGCGTCGAGCAATTTCTCGTAACTCACCTGCGCCGGGTCAAAGTCCAGTTCAACCACCTCGGCATGTCCAGTCTGATCGGTGCAGACGTCTTTGTAGGTCGGCCGCTCCAGCGATCCGCCCTCATAGCCAACCGCCGTCGCCGTCACGCCCGGAATGGCCGCAAACGCCGCTTCGACACCCCAGAAACACCCCGCACCAAATGTCGCTTTTTCCATACTCATGCCCCCTAAGATGCGTAGATGCCGAAACGGTCGCTCGCTTCGTCAGCTGCGCTTTCTCCCTTGCGATCCTTTTGGCCTGCCGAGCCTCTTGCCGGTCGCCCTCTTACCACTCGGACGCGAGCTCGGTCGACTCTTGCCGCCACCGGGTCCGGTGTTGGGTCTTGACCCTCCAGGGCGCGATTTGGAAGCGAAGGGCTTCGGTTTCGAACCGAACGCGGGTTTTGGTTTCGAGCCGAACGCCGGCTTGGACTTCGAGTCAAAGGCGCCTTTCGGCTTCGAGGCAAAATCCGACCTTGGCTTCAAATCGAAGGCCGGCTTCGATCTCGAACTAAATCCGGATTTTGGTTTCGAACCGTAGGGAGGTTTCGATCGTCCGCCGTCAAAATTGGAACGAGTCGGACCGCCGGATCCTGGCTTGCCCGCCCCACGGAAGGACGGCCTCGAGCCTTCGCGGCGCAGCGGTCTGCCGACGGGCTTCTCTGCATCTCTGGCGTATTCCACCGGCCGAATCTCGATACGAGAACGCGTCTCTTCAGAACGCGCGGGCGGACGCTCATCCCGCGGAGTAATCGGCTTGCGCGGCGCACTGCCAGAACGCCCTGCTGGACTCGTTCCGGACCGCACGTCTCGATCGCCTCGGGGTGGCCGGTTGGGGCACGCATTCCGATCAAAGCCGCGCGGCGCGTCTCGCTCGGGACCACGTCCACGGAAGGGTGGCTTGCCGGTTGGCCTTGCACCGAAACTGCGCGAAGCGCTTGAAGCTGCGGATCGATCCCCAGGACCACGGCTGCCTCGGCCTTCAAAGCTGGGTCTCATTCCGCTGGGATTTGCGCCTGCGGGATTTGGGCGGCTGAAGTTCGCGCCAGGACCGCGACTGCCGCGTCCTTTGAATCCGCCCGCTTCTCCGGCTTTTTCGCCGTATCGAGGCTTTGCAACAAAAGGTGGTTTCGCACCAAACGCAGGCTTCGAACCGAAGGCTGGTTTTGCACTTGAACCCTCAGCGCGGGTCTTCCCGAAACCGCGGGAGTCCTCGCGTTTCGGCCTCCATCCACCGGGCCGCTCCGCTGCGTTTTGTTCTCTCGGCCTGAAGGCCGGCTTTTCGCCGCGATCGTCTCTCCGCGGGGCGTCTCTGCGCTGGAAGCTCTTGCCGGCGCGGATCGCAGCCTTCCCAGCCCGCAACTCCGCCGATTGGCCAGCCTCCTTCGGCAGCATCAATGAGGTCTTGAAGCGGCGCGGCTTGAGCTTGCCATCCGCGGCGCGCCGCAGCGCTGTCACCTCTTCTGGATCCAATTCGCGCACCTTGCCCGGCTCCAGATCGAGAACCAGCGGCCCATACCCCACGCGCCGGATCTTCTCCACGTGGTGGCCGATCTCGCTGAACATCTTGCGCAGTTCGCGATTGCGCCCCTCGATCAGCACCACTTCGTACCAGGGATTGTCGCCCGATCGCACTTGCTGAATGCGGGCGGGAGCCGCGCTCACTTTGCCCCCACCGGGCTTGCCTTTCTCGATGACAACACCTTGGCGCAACCGCTCGATCGCATCTTCGCCAGGCTGGCCCGAAACTTTGACCAGATACGTCTTCTCAACACCCGAGGAAGCCTTCGTCAGTTTGTTGGCAAGCTCACCGTCGTTGGTCACAAGCAGCAGACCTTCGCTGAGATAGTCGAGCCGTCCGACGGGATAAAGCCGTTCGCCGGTCTTCGCGAAAAATTCCATCACGGTGGGCCGTCCCTCGGGATCGGTCACCGTTGTCACGTAGCCCTTCGGTTTGTTCAACACGAAATAGCGCAGCCGCTCCGCGCCGTGCAGCAGCTTGCCGTCCACGCGAATGTGATCGCGCCCCGCGTCGGCCTTCGTGCCGAGCACCGTGACCGTCTGCCCGTTCACCTGCACCCGGCCTCCGGTAATCAGCTCTTCGGCGTGGCGGCGGCTGGCCACTCCCGCCTGTGCAAGGATCTTTTGCAGTCGCTCGAGTTTTGCAGGAGGACGCGGCTCAGGCTTGAATTTTGAATCTTCTTCGGATGCGGATTCTCCATCGCCACTGTCGGCAACAGAGTCTTCATTCTCCAGCTCCGTTGTCTCTGCGGGTAGCGCCGCTGTGGGCGCGTCTGTGGCTTGTTTCGTCTCTTCCGCTGCATCCGCGGCAATTCCCGCCGGTTCAGATGTAATGTCCTGCTCGGGCCCGTCCGCCGGGTGCTTTAACTCGTCAGTCATGAGGTGCAGTCTCGACTTCTGCGTGTTCCCTAAATCCGTGCGTATCTGTCTCGTGCGTTTCTGTTACGTCCGTTCCAGATGCGTAGGTCTCCAATGCGTGTGTTTCGGCAGGGGCATCCGGTTCGCCGGTCGCCGCTGGAACCTCGGGCGAATCGTTCTCGACGCTGGCCAATGCCGCTGCGGTTGAAGCTTCTTCGCCGGTCTCGTCTTCCGGTGCGTTCTCGTCCAAATCCGGACCGCCGCCGGGGCCAGGTCCACCCACGTCTTCGCCCTCTGCATCGGCTTCGTCCAGCTCGATCGCCGCCATCTTTTCGAACTCTTCCATCGAGGGCAGCTCGGCAACGTCCTTCAAGCCGAATCGCAGCAGGAACTCCTTCGTGGTCTTATAAAGAATCGGCCGCCCGATCACCGGTTTGCGTCCTGCCGTGGTGATCAGCTTGCGGCTCAGCAGCGAGCCAAGCACGCCCGACGACTCCACGCCGCGAATCTCATTCACCTCAGGCGCGGTCACCGGCTGCTTATAGGCGATCACAGCCAATGTCTCGAGAGCGGGCAGCGACAACTTCATCGGCGGCTTCAGGCTCTTGATGAACAGGCGCACAGCGTCGTGGCATTCAGGCTTGGTCGCCATGCGATAGCCGCCCGCGATTTCGCGAATCTCCACACCCCGATCATCGGCCGCATAGCTCGCAATCAGTTCGTCCAGCAATCGGCGCAGCACGGCTTTCACATCCCGGTCGCGTTGGCGCGCCTGCCGCTTCGCCTCTGCTTCCGGATCGGATATCCCACTGGTCGCCGGTTCAGCTGCCGCATCACCGAGACCCACCACCACCGCAGCGGCATCGGCCTCGTTTGTTGGGTCGGGAGTCGACGTCGCTACTTCGGTCTGTTCGGCCTGGGCCGGCCCTGCCGCCGCATAGAACTCCGGCGTCTGCTCCAGCCCCAGATACTGCAGACCCTCATCAATCATCGGCAGAGATGCAGGCTTAGCAGCTTCTTCGGTCGCCGCGGCGGCAGCCTGCTGCTCCGCCTTCCATTCCATTGCCTCTTCGGCAAACAAGCCAGCGAGCTGCGCCAGCGTGACCGGCTCCTCCGCGGCGTAAATAACAGCTTCCAGCTTGGCTCTAAGGCTCATGCAGCAATCGGTACCCACCTTCATCGTACCGGATGCAACGGAGCCCTGCGCGCGCAGCCAGATGAGGAAATCAGAGACAACAAGAAGGGCGCCCAAGTCGATCAGGCGCCCATCCACTGCAATTCAGGCACTTCTATCCCTAAGAAGGCCTGTTGTTCTTCGTATGAACAATGGAGATCTTCGTTTTGCCGTCGTTCTCCGATTCCCGCGATGAAACCGAAATCATAATGTTGTCGTGCGAGGGCCTTCTCACTGAGATCATGGCGCTGTTGGCCGCATCGAACACCGACGCTTCGCTCCCGAGCTTGCTCTTGTAGAAAGCCACAACCTGCTCCTTCGAATCCGTCGTCAGAAAAACCCCGGAGATCACCGATCCGGTAGGCAGATTCATCCGCATTCCACCCGTGGTCGGTTGCGCGCCCGGATAGATGTCCGTACCCAACTCGTCCGCGGTGAAGTTGCTCGCGTTACTCGCAGTCACGCTACCGCTGGGCGTATTCAGCGTGACTTGGCCGTTTTTTCCGTTCACATGGAACGCGTGCGCCACGCGCCACACCGTGAATCCCACCGCGCCCACGCCCAAAATGCCCAGCCCCACAAGCACGACAACAATGATCAGGATAATCTTGAGCGCGCTGCCGCCACTCTTTACGGGTGCCGCGGGAGCTTGCACGTAACCGCCCGCCGGAGCGTAGCCAGCGGGAGGGACTCCACCGACCGGCGTATACCCCGGCAACGGCTGCGACCCCGCTGCTGTTTGCGCACCCGCAGTCGGCTGACTCGGTAGATTGACGGGCGTGTAGCCCTGCGGTGCGGACGCAGCGGCCGCGAGCACGGGCGTTCCACACGCGGCACAAAAATGGCTTCCAGCGGGCACTTCGGCGCCGCATTTTGCACAAAGAACAGCCATGACGATCTCCTGTCGTGATGCTGTAAAACTGGATTTCAGCCAAACCAGCCCGTTTACCGCTGACTCAGGCGCTCAAGGGGACCCTCGAAAGCGCCCGCTTACCAGTACCCGCGGGATTCCCGGTTTCGCCGTACGAGCAACTATACCGGAAGAGATTCTCGGCTCGCGGTTTTTTGTTCTACCGGGAAATAAAACGGGGACAGACCAAAGCCTGTCCCCTCAAAAACTTCAAGTCCATCCAGAACCTTAGTTGGCGAATTGGCGGAACAGCACAAACAGTCCACCAGAGAGCAGCGCCGCCGCCGGCAGCGTGAATACCCACGCCGCAGCGATATTGCGAATTGTCGAAATCTGCAGCCCGCTCTTGTTCGCCGCCATAGTTCCCGCCACACCGGAACTGAGCACATGCGTCGTACTCACCGGCAAGCCGAAGTTGTCCGCGGCAAAAATGGTGGCCATCGCGACGAGCTCGGCCGTCGCTCCCTGCGCGTAGGTCAGGTGCTCCTTGCCGATCTTTTCGCCAACGGTGACCACGATGCGCTTCCAGCCCACCATGGTGCCCATCCCCAGCGCAAGGGCCACAGCGACCTTCACCCAGGTCGGGATAAACTTCGTGGCCTTGTCGACCTTGCTCTTGTAGTAAGTAAGGGTGGCGTTCTCGTCTTTGCTGAAAAGCGGCTGCTTCCCGTCTTTCACCAAACTGGCATCCCGCTTCTGCAGCAAGCGAATCCCTTCGCTCGCCACGTACATATCGTTGCGGACGTTGGTCTGCTGGCTGGCGGGAACGGCCTTGTATTCCTTGTAGAGGGCGACCTCGTGGTTGAGGTCTTCCACCAATTCGCGCAGCGCGAGAATCGTATCCGGTTGCACCTGCTTGGTGCGGATGTAATCCGTAACTTCAGTGCGGGCGTCGGCGCCAAGAATGCCGGCCTTATCGACGTGCCGGTCGAGAATGCGTCCTGCTTGCTCCGATGCTGCAATAAACTCCTGCACGCCACCGTAGGTTACGGCATGGTTGAGGGCATATGCCGTCGGCACCGTGCCAATCAGAATGAGCATGATAAGACCCATACCCTTCTGCCCGTCATTTGAACCATGGAAGAAGCTAACACCGGTGCAGGTGAGCACGAGCAGAAGGCGGATCGGCCACGGTGGAGGCGAGGCGTCTTTCGGGGCTTCGTAGAGAGCCGGGTACTTGATCGTCGCCTTAGCCAGCAAGAACAAGAGCGCCGCCGCACCGAATCCGACCACTGGAGAAATGAGCAACACCTTGAAGACCTTGGTGGCCTGCTCCCAATCCACGCCCGAGGTGCCGCTGCCGTGAGGGCTCATCAGCTGGTTCGCGATGCCGACTCCGATGATGGAACCGACCATGGTGTGAGAGCTTGACGCCGGCAGACCGAACCACCAGGTGCTCAGGTTCCAGATAATCGCGGCGATGAGTAGCGCAAACACCATCGAGAATCCCGCGCCCGCGCTGACCTGGAGGATGAGTTCCACAGGCAGCAGCGTGATGACTGTGAAAGCAACCGTGCC
>Ga0181535_10002294_pt1 | contig 23673 bp, 17 predicted proteins | sample PEATcosm2014_Bin_44_FD_119774 | JGI IMG/M metagenome (GOLD analysis project Ga0181535, IMG submission 119774) | Peatland microbial communities from MTU Mesocosm Facility, Houghton, MI, USA - PEATcosm2014_Bin17_30_metaG | ecosystem: Environmental > Terrestrial > Soil > Wetlands > Peat | place...
CAGATGAACCCAGATGAAAACGGAAGAGGTTGACGCGAATTGCACGAATTTTCGCGAATTAATTCTGAATTGGCTGGGTGGTTACAGCGAAGCGCAAATCATCGCCCAATTGATTAATGGATACAACTGGCAACGCCTCTGAGAATCTGTGTTCATCTGTGGTTAATTCATTTTTTAACTAAATCGTTCCGGCTTAACCGCCGGAGAGAAAATTTATGAGCGCAAAGACAGCAACGAACCTGAAGGACCGTTTCGTGATCATCATGGCCGGGGGCCGCGGCGAGCGTTTCTGGCCGTTGAGCCGGGAGAAGAAACCCAAGCAACTGCTGGCGTTGCTGGGGAAGAAATCATTTTTGCAGGAGGCGGTCGAGCGGGTGCTGCCGCTGGTGCCGGCAAAGAATATTTTCGTCATCACCAACGCGGCGCAACTGCCGACAGTGCGCAAACAATTGCCGAAGATTCCGGCGGCCAACCTGGTGGCGGAGCCGATGGGCCGCGACACCTGCGCGGCGGTGACGCTGGGCGCGGCGCTCGTGGGGGCGCGCTCGATCACGGGGGTCATGGCGGTGCTGCCCGCGGACCACGTGATTCCCGACGTGAAGAAATTTCAGCAGATCCTGGGCGACGCCTTTGACGTGGCCGCGCAGGGCCAGGCGATTGTGACGATCGGCATCAAGCCGACCGAGCCGGCCACGGGCTATGGCTATATCCAGGTGGGAGCGGAGCTGCCGGCGCCGGCCGGGGCGGGCAAACTGAAAACGACGTTTTACAAGGCGGAGCGGTTCGTGGAAAAGCCGAATTACGAGACGGCGCAGCAATATCTGAGCAGCGGGCTGTATCGCTGGAATGCGGGCATGTTCATCTGGAGCTTCGTGACGGTGACCAACGGGCTGGAGCAGCATCAGCCGGAAATGCACGCGGCGTGCCAGCGCTGGTTCAAAGTGGCGAACCAGCCGGCAAAGCTGGCCAAGGTGCTGGCCAGGGAATATCCGGACATCAAACGCATTTCCATTGACTACGCGCTGATGGAAAAGGCGAAAAATGTGATCGTGGCGGACGGCGCTTTTGAATGGGACGATGTCGGCGCGTGGCCGGCGCTGGCGCGGCACCTCAAAACGGATGCGGAGGGCAACGCCGCGGTGGCGGAGTTCATCCATGTGGATGGGGCGCGCAACCTCATTTACGACGCGCGCACCAAGAACCGGACGCCCATTGCGGTCGTCGGCCTGCGCGACGCCATCCTGGTGCAGACGGACGATGCGGTGCTGCTGGCCCACAAGTCACAGGCGCAAAAGGTGAAGGAATTGGTCAGAAGACTCGCGGCGGATGCGAAGCTGAAGAGGCTCGTGTAAACGGCGGGCAACGGGCGCACCGACCGCCCGAAACTCAGCGGGGACGGTGTGGTCTTCTGCCGGGAAATTCATGCAAAATGCACAGTTTCGCGGATAGGCCTTGCAAAAAACAAAGGAGGGCCGGCTCTCAAAAGCGGTCAAAACTTCTGGCAGAACCTTGGGACGGCGGAATTCCCGGCTGGCACGCCTCCGGCTAATACTCGCAGCGGTGTGCGTCAGTGTTTGAAAGGCGCATCCGTAAAAACGAAAGGAAAGCGACTATGAAAACTTGTAAGTATTTCCTGGCAATGAGCTTGGGGATCACCATGCTGGCCGGAACGGGTTGTGGAAACAATTCGCCGAACCCACCGGCATCCACCAATGCGGCTTCGGCCACATTGCCAGCCACGAACGGACTGATGACCAACATTCCGGAGGCGGGCCTGACCAATTCCAGCACGAATGTTCCAGCCGCGCCGAACAAATAGAAGGTCACAAGATACTGTAGTTGTCACTGCGGCGGAAACGACCAGGCACGGGGGCGAGGGCGATTGGCAGTCCCGCCGCTGCCGCGACGGGATATTCTGCAAACGAGCGCGCATGAAAACGATGCTGCCAATTTTCACGGCGTTGATGTTGCCGGCATTTTGCGCGGCCGGAATGGACCGTTTTGACGCGCTTTCCCAGATCGAATCACACAACAACGACCAGGCGATTGGACGTCAGCGCGAGGTGTCGCGCTATCAGATTTTACCGGCGTTCTGGGTGCAGGCGATGGCGCTGAACAGAGCCCCGGTTTTTCGACCGACGGATCCGGTGGCGGCAAAAGCGGTGGTGGATTGGATCATGGAGGCCCGCTGCCGCGCGTTTGCAGCCCGGTACCACCGGCCGCCGACCGATTTCGAGTATTACATCCTCTGGCACCGGCCGGCGTGTTTTGTCGGCCGCCCCACCCCGCGCCAGATCACCCCGGCGGAAATTGAGCGGGGCCGCCGGTTTGCGAATCTCTGCCAAAATGGTGAATAACCGCAATGAATGACAATGCCCCAGAAGAATCGGGACACGGCTGCACGCATTCCCGCAGACGGACGGAGGATCAGATCCCGATGCGCCCCCCCGCCGGCCGACAGCAAACCGGCGGCCGGCGGGTGAAGCGGTGTGCTTACTCGATGAATCTCAGGACGCGCGATTTCTCGGAACGCTTGCGCAGCGTTTCATTGAGGATCTTCTTGCGCAGGCGGAGATTTTTCGGCGTCGCCTCCACGTATTCGTCCACGTCTATGTACTCCAAGGCGCGTTCCAGGGAGAGTTTGAGCGGCGGCGAGAGCTGAATGCCCTTGCCGTCACCCGTGGAGCGCATGTTCGTCAGGCGCTTTTCCTTGACGGGATTGACGGGAATGTCGTTTTCACGCGCATTTTCGCCAACGATCATGCCCACGTAGATATCGTCGCCGGGGTCAACCATGAGGCGGCCGCGTTCCTGGACGGCGTTGAGCGCGTAGGCGGTGGCGGGGCCGGTCACCATGCTGACGAGCGAACCATTTTTGCGCGCGGCGATTTCGCCGCGGTCGGGTCCGTACTCGTGGAAGAGATGGCTCATGACGCCCAGTCCCTTCGTGGTATTGACGAGGTCCGTCTCGAAGCCGATGAGACCGCGCATGGGAACGAGGGCCTCAATGGTCACCTGGTCGCCGTGATGGTTCATATTGGTGATCTCGGCCTTGCGGTTGGAAAGGTTCTCCATGATGGCGCCCATGCTATCTTGGGGAATTTCCACGAAGAGCTTCTCGATAGGTTCCAGCGGATTCCCGGCCGCGTCCTTCTTCCAAAGGACTTCGGGACGGGAGACGAGGACTTCATACCCCTCGCGACGCATCTGCTCGACGAGGATGGCGATCTGCATTTCCCCACGGCCGCTGACATTGAAGATCTTCGGATCAGTGGTCTGCGAAATCCGCAGGGCGACATTGGTGCGGATTTCCCGCTGCAGGCGCTCCCAAATATGACGGGCGGTCACGAGCTTGCCGTCCTTGCCGGCCAGCGGACTGTCGTTGACGGCGAATTCCATCTGGATGGTGGGCGGATCAATGGGAATGTACGGCAACGCCGGGCGTTCCTCACTGTCGCAGATGGTTTCGCCAATCGAGATGTCTTCAAAACCCGTCACGCCGACGATGTCGCCGGCGTGGGATTCCTGGACCTCGACGCGTTTCATGCCCTCGAAATGGTAGAGCATGGTGACTTTGCCCTTGGCGACGGTGCCGTCGCCGTGGCGGCAGATGGCGGCATCGCCGACCCGGATCGTGCCCTGATAAATTTTGCCGAAGGCGATACGGCCCAGGTACTCGCTGTAATCAAGGTTGGCCGCGAGCAATTGGAACCCCTCGCCGACATGGGCCTGCGGCGGGGGAATGTGCTTTACGATGGCCCGGAAAAGCGGATCCATGGTGGCGCTGGGTTTGTCGAGATCGGTCTTGGCATAGCCCAGCTTGGCGGAGCAATAAATGTAGGGGAAATCGAGCTGGGCATCGGTGGCGCCGAGCGAGATGAAGAGCTCAAAGACCTGGTCGAGGACCTTCTTGGGAACGGCATTTTCGCGATCGATCTTGTTGATGACGACAATGGGCTTGGCGCCGGCTTCCAAGGCCTTGCGGAGGACGAAGCGGGTCTGGGCCTGCGGCCCATCGGCGCTGTCCACCACCAGCAGGACGCCATCAATCATGTTCATGATGCGTTCGACTTCACCGCCGAAATCGGCGTGGCCAGGGGTGTCCACGATGTTGATGTGGTAATTCTCGTAACGGAAGGCGGCGTTCTTGGCGCGAATGGTGATGCCCTTTTCCTTTTCCAAGTCCATCGAATCCATCAGACGTTCGACCTGCGTTTCGGCCTGGTTGGCGCGGAACGTTCCGGATTGTTTCAGGAGGCAGTCGACGAGCGTCGTCTTGCCGTGGTCCACGTGCGCGATGATGGCGATGTTTCGAATGTGCTTCGTATCTGTAACCGACTCAATCATATCTTGCCAGCATATCAGACCCGTCGGGCTAACGCGAATGGGAAAATGACGGAATTTGCCAGGGGCGTATTCACGGGGATTTGCGGGGTAATGTCAGGCCGGATTGCGGAAAAATCTCCGCACCTCATTTCACCGCCCGGGAATGATCCCTTAAGCCGATCCGGCAAAGGCAAGCAACGTTGCAGCACGATGCATGCCAGCTACCAGGCGAACGTGGCGACACCACCGGAGGGCTAATTGCCAACAGCCCGCAGAATGCCGTTGGTGAAGAACAAGGTGGCGGTTCCCGTGGGGGTGGCCACCACGATATTGGTGGTGAGACCGTTGGCGATTGCGTTGGCGTTGAGGTTGGTAAGGTTCCCGCCGTCGCCGGAATGGCCACTGAGGAGCAGCGGCGAGCGATTCAGGCTCCCGTCGGTCCAATACGGCAGGCCGTTGTTCCGCTCCAAGGCGCCGGTAACCGGGGCGGCGGAGAGCCCGTCCTGCTCAAACAGCATGGCGGGAACATCGGAATTCCCGCCCGTCCAAAGATCCAGATACGCGCTGCCCACGTAAAAGCGCGTGTGCTCCGATTCCGGCACATTGCCGACCATGACGCGTCCATAGCCATCCAGCCGCAGCGGGTGCGCAAACAGGCCGGAGTTGATGGAGGCATGGGTTGATTTCCGGGGCAGGAACTCGATGATGTCGCCGTATTCGGCATTGGTGCCAAAGGTGGTTATGACTCCCACTGAGGAACGGTTATCTCCGGCCAGCGACAGGATGTGCGTATTCCAAATGTATTGGGAGAGCCCCGCGGCGCCGATGGGACTGCCGGCGGCTACATCCTCATTGAAGGTGGCTGTATAGTCCGAATACTCCTGCGGGTCAGCGCTCCAAGCATCGGGTCCGCCGTAAAGCTCCACATTGCAAATCTCCTTGGCATTATAATAGGCGTCCTTGATGCCCCAAATGCCCAATCCATCATTGTCACCCTCGGGTCCGCCGGTGTTGGTCACAAAAAACGAGGACATGAAGCCGACATTGGAGCTGCCGTTGAAGAGGAGATTCCCGGGGAGCGCGGAAGGCGAAATGGTGCCGGTGAGCTGGCTGGCAGACAGGCCGGTCAACCCGCTGCCATTACCGGTGAAGGCGCCGGCGGAAACCGTGCCGGAAAAATGCGGGCTGGCCGGCAGATTTCCGTTGGCAATGGTCCCGCCCAATTGGGCGGCGGAGACGGTACCCAGCAGATTACTGGCGCTGTTGGCCATGACGGCATACGGGGTGGCCAGAATCGGCTAGCGTGGCGCCAGCGTGGTGAAGCAGCCATTGCCATTGGTGCGAACCCCGACCTCCAGCCAATAGCTGCCACCGGTGAAGAGCCCGGGCCCGAAGTCCAACGCGACGTTGAACAAGCCGTTGGCCACGGCGGTGGCGTTGTTGGTCAGCGGTCCGGCCACGGGCAGGCCATTGGTGCTGGCGTTGAAGATCGTGAAGGTGAGATCGTAGCGGCCGGTCACCGGCCCCCCGCCGCCCGACAATTGGCCATTGTAGCTGAAAGCCGTGCCTTGGGCATGGACGGGAAACCATTGAACTTCCAGCAATACCAACATTAAGGCGGCAACTCCCGCCACTCGTTTCATTGTCATACGTTTCTTTCTGAGAGCATTTTGATTAAACAGCAGTGGGCCGGAATGAGTCAAGCGCAACCGCCTCCAATTCCCGCCGGCCCGCCAGCGCCGGGAAGATTCCGGCTGGACTATCACGCGGCGCGTGCTTACAGTGTTGCTGGTGGGGGAAGAACGGCCCCGGGGCGAGCGGGCCAGAAAGGAAGTCATATGAATCCGGAGACTGGACAACCGATTAACCGGCAGGCGGCCGCGGTGAAACTGACGTTCCGACGGGGAAGCACCACGGCGCGGCTTGCGGAATGCCAATCAAATCCACGCCAGACAGCCAAAGGCGCCATGATGTTCCGGCAGGTTTTGCGAACCCCGCCCAAGGAGGGGATCATTGAGTTCACCCCGCTGTTGCCAGCGAGGGGAATGGCATGAACCCGTCCCCGGCCGGGCCGCCGATTGCGACCGCTGTTTTTGAATCCCGGCCGGCCCGGATCCTGGTGGTGGATGACCAACCGGCGAACCTGCAAATCGTGGGGGCCGTGCTCGGCAAACTGGGACACGAAATCATCCCGGCGGAGGACGGCGCCGCCGCCCTGAAGCGGGTGGCGTTGCGGCCGCCCGACTTGATCCTGCTGGACCTGCTGATGCCGGAAATGGACGGCTGTGAAGTCTGCTCGCAATTGAAGGCCAACGCGGCTTGGCAGAACATCCCCGTGATTTTTCTCTCCGCCGCGGATGACAAGGATTTGATTGTGCGGGCGCTGGACTCGGGCGGCGTGGATTACATCACCAAGCCGTTCAACCAGGCCGAACTGGTGTCCCGGGTGCGGACACAACTGGTGCTGAAACTGGCGCGCGATCAGCTCCGGCAACTGGCGGAAGACAAGGATGAACTGCTGGGCGTTTTGGCGCACGATCTGAAAAATTACCTGGGCGGCATGAACGTCAGCGCCGGATTGCTCTGTCGCCAACTGGCGCGGTTCAACGACGAGCGGTTGATGCAATTGGCGGAGAACATTTTTCGCACGAGCGCGCAATCCCTGGCGTTCGTGAAGGAATTTCTGGCAAACGCGGCGGCGGACCACGTGTTCTCGTTCAAGCCGGCGGAGATCAACCTGGCGGAAGCCGCGGCGGCGACGGCGCGGCAGCACGAGGAAGCGGCGCAGCAGAAGCGAATCACGATTCATCTGGAGCCGCCGTCCGGTGCCGTGATGGCGCTGGCGGACGGCAGCGCGCTGGACCAGGTGCTGGACAATCTGGTGTCCAACGCGGTGAAGTTTTCGCCGCCGAGCAAACGCGTGTTTCTTACCGTGCGGTCGGCGCCGGGCCACGCGGAGTGCGTGGTGCGGGATGAGGGGCCCGGATTCAGCGCGGAGGACAAGCTGCGGATGTTCCGGCGGTACGGCCGGCTGTCAGCCCGGCCCACGGGCGGCGAACCTTCCACCGGCCTGGGCCTGAGCATCGTCCGCAAGCTGGTGCTGGGGATGGGCGGAGAGCTGTTGTGCGACAGCGCGCCGGGACAAGGGGCGGCCTTCACAGTGCGCCTGCCGCGGCCCGGACCAAATTGAGGGAAGGACGGCGGCCGGCTTCTTCTGCCCGCCAATCATGGTTGAATCGGGCACGGCTGGTCCGTCCTCAAGGGCGGTGAAGCATGGCAGCCAAGGCCTGATCCAGCGATTCAATGCTCACGGGCTTGGTGAGATGGGTGGCAAAACCGGCTTCAAAGCTGCGCTGGATGTCCTCCTCCATGCCGTAGCCGGTGAGCGCAATGCCTTCCAAGTGATGTTGCTCGTGCAATTCGTTCATCAAGTCGTAGCCGTTGCCGTCGGGCAGGGCGATGTCGGAAATAACCAGGTCGAAGCCCGCCTGGGCGTCCTCCACAAACGAGCGCGCTTCCGCGACAGAACCGGCGCCGGTCACTTCAAAGCGGCGGCGCAGCAGGAGCCGGGTGAGAGCGGCGCGGGTGGGCTCATGGTCCTCCACCAGCAGAATGCGGGAACGCCGGGTGGGTTGGGCTCCAGAAGCGGCCGCGGGCGGCGCGCCGGCAACCGGCCGCTCCGAACGAAAGGCGGTTTTGGCCGCCAAGACAACCGGCAGCGTGATACAAAAGGTGGCGCCACGCTGCCGGCCGGCACTGGAGGCGCGAATGGAACCGGAGTGCATTTCCACCAGCTTCTTTGAAATGGCGAGCCCCAAGCCCAAGCCGCCCCAACCGGACCGGCCGGCCTGGGAAAACGGCTCAAAAATGGATTCGAGGTCGGCCGGGGCGACGCCCACCCCGGTATCGGTGATTTTAATTTCCAAAGCCGCCCCGGCCGCGTTCGTTTCAACGGTAATGCCGCCATGCTCCGGCGTGAACTTGATCGCGTTCTTCAGGAGGTTCAAAAAAACCTGCTGCAGGCGCACCGGGTCGGCCAGCACGGTGTGCCGTCTCGCGTTCAACGCCAATTTGAGCTGGATTTGCTTCCGCCCGATGTCGTTTTCCACCATGGCCAGGGCGCTGCGCAGCACATCATGGACTTCGAGCGCCTGCTTTTCGAGGGTGAGCTTGCCGTGGGTGATGCGCGTGATGTCGAGCAAATCGTCCATCAGGCGGGCCTCCATTTCAATGTTCCTGCGAATCGCGTCGAAATCCGCCCGGACGCCGGGGCTCAGATCACGGTTGCGGGCGGCGTCGCCGGCGAGCAACAGGACGGGATTGAGCGGCGTGCGCAGTTCGTGCGACAGCATGGCCAGAAAATCATCCTTGGCGCGGGAAGCGGCGAGGATTTCCTCGTGCGCCCGTTTTGCTTCCGCCTCGGAGCGCTTGCGGTCGGTGACGTCGGCAACGGTGCCGATGCAGCCAGTGCATTCGCCGTCGGCATTTCTCAGCGGAAGGCCCTGGGCCTGGGCCCAGATAATGCCGCCATCCGGCCGCCGAATGCGGAATTCAACCGAGGCGGGCCCGCGGCGCAGAGCCTCGATCCAGCCGGCCTCCAACCGCGGCCGATCCTCCGCATGCACGGTGTCGAGCCAGCCGCGGCCGCGTGCCTGTTCGGAAGAAAATCCGGTCATGGCGCACCAGGCTTCGTTGACATAGCAGTTGTTGCCATTGGCATCGCACCAGAAGATGCCCACGGGCGCGTAAACCGCCAGGGTCCGGAAACGCTCCTCGCTTTCCCGCAACGCGCTTTCGGCGGTGCGCCGGGCGGTAATCTCAATCAGCACACTTTGGAAGCGCAGGGGGGCATCGGCCTGGCCGGGGGAGGAACTGGCCACGACCTCGACGAACACGGGCGGGGCGCTTTTACGCCGCGCCAGTTCCACTTCCACCCGGTGCTGTCCGGGGCAGCGGCGCAACTGGGACAGACACTTCAGGAATTTGTCGCGGTCCGGGCGGGCGAGAAAAATGACCAGCGGCTGGTCGCACAATTGCCGGCGGGTAAAGCCCAGCAGGCGCGCGCCCGTGAGATTGATTTCCACGATATGGCCCAAGTCGCTCAACGTGGCCAGGCCGATTGGCGCGGAATCATAGAGCTCGGCACGGCGCGCGTGAAGCACCGCAAGCTCCGCCCGGGCCGGGGCCAGGGCGCCGGGTGGCTTTCCAATATCAATATCGTTGGCGGCCGGCCGCCCGGAACGGACGCTCCGTTTTCGCGGACGGGCGCGAGACGGAGCCCGGGACGACTGCATTGGGGAAAACTTAATTGGCACAATTAGACATTACCCTCGGCGCCAATTTTTGCAAATTCCCCGGGAAAAGACCGGTTGCCGGAACGCCCGGGTTGGCCGCGGGCGCGAATCGGCTGGCATGGTCAAAGCTGGACTTGTCGGGCTCCCACCTTATCATGGCTCACCGTCATGAACGAACCGGTGAATATCCCAGTTTTCATCCTGTGCGGCGGCTTGGGCACGCGCATCAAGGAAGAGACCGAATTCCGGCCCAAGCCAATGGTCCCCATTGGCGAACACCCCATTCTCTGGCACATCATGCAGATTTATGCGCGCCATGGTTTCCGGCGCTTCGTGTTGTGCCTGGGTTTCAAAGCCGACGTCATAAAGGACTATTTCCGCAATTTCCACCTGCACAACGCCGACTGCACGATCAAGCTCAGGACGAACGAAGTGACCGTCCACGAACACCGCCAAAAACTCGACTGGGAAGTCACGCTGGCATACACCGGCGAGAAGAACCTGACCGGCAGCCGCATTGCGCAGGCCACGCGAAAGTACCTCGGCGCGGCGGAGAGTTTTGCGGTCACCTATGGGGATGGCGTCACCAACGCGGACTTGGCGGGGGAACTCGCCTATCACCTCCAGCAAAAAAAACTGGGCACCGTGCTCGGCATCAACCCGCCGTCCCGTTTCGGCGAGATCAAGGTCGAGGGCGACCGGGTGGTGGAATTCGCGGAGAAGCCCGACCTGGAAGGCCACTGGATCAACGGCGGCTTTTTCTTTTTTCACCGGGATTTTTGCCGGCAACTTTCCGAGGATGAGCGCTGCATGCTGGAGCGCGAACCGCTCGCGCAGCTCGCCCGGAATGGCCAGTTGAACGTGTTTCGCCACCGCGGCTTCTGGGCTTCCATGGACACCCAGCGGGACCGTGAATATTTGACCAAGCTGGTCGAGGCCGGCACTCCGCCCTGGCTGGCGTGAGCGGCCAGCCCATTGCAACCGCCCCGCAACCGGTGTTTTCACGGTATTAGCACCGTCAAAACCTCGAACGTGATGGTGGGCACCGACTAGGCTGAGCCCGGTGGCTTGCCTGCGGGGATCTGGCCGTCCACCAACTGGCGGACCTGCCCGCCCGTCATCCGCAAAAGCGCCCATTCGTCCAGCACCCGGGCGCCCAGCCCGCGATAGAACCGGAGCGCGTTTTCGTTCCAGTGCAGCGCGCTCCATTCCAGCCTGCCGCCGCCCAGTGCAATGCTGGCCTTGGCCACCGTCTCCAGCATCGCCCGGCCCAAGCCCTGTTGGCGAAACTGCGGGCGCACATAAATATCCTCCAAATAGATGCCCGGCCGGCCCACGAACGTCGAAAACGTCCGATAGTAAACCGCATAGCCCGCAACGGCGCCTTCCACGCGCGCCAGCAACGCCGCCGCGACCGGCCGCTCCCCGAAAAGGGCTGCCCGCAGCAAATCCTCGCCAATGACGACTTCATGACTGAGGTGCTCGAACTCCGCCAGTTCACGGATCATGGACAAAAGCGCCGGGACATCGGATTCCGTGACCGGGGTGATGGTGAAGTTTTTCATGGGTATTGAAATCATTGGAATCCACGGCGGGGCGGGGCGGCCCCAGCCGGCGGAACCGGATTCCGCCGGGCATCGGACAAAGTGGCGGAGAGGGGGGGATTCGAACCCCCGGTACCTTTTGAGTACTCACGCTTTCCAGGCGTGCGCGTTAAACCACTCTGCCACCTCTCCACGCGTTATGTGTGTCCTCGCCGCAGGCAACCGCTTCCGCTGAGGACATAAGTCGCTCAGCAAAGAAACGTTATTACGATCAATCCTGCTGTATCGAGCGCGATTTTATTCGCATGAATCCGCCTCAAAAGCAAGCTCATTCGCCGGACGCCAATCCGGGCGCACGACAGTTTTAAGGAACGCCACGGCCGTATCGCCGATTTTCAAATCGGGGGTGTGATTCGTCATTTCCAACCGGCTCCTCGCCTGCCATGATTTCCCGCGTGCCTCTCAAAGTTAGCGATCAAGTCACGCTGCAGATTCAGGACCTGGCCTTCGGTGGCGAAGGCGTGGGCCGGCTCGACGATTTCGTCGTGTTTGTCCCGTTTGTGATCGTCGGCGAAACCGTGCTGGCGGAAATCGTGGAAATGAAAAAGCATTTTGCGCGGGCAAAATTGCTGCGCGTGGTGCAGGCCTCCCCGGAACGGGTGACCCCGGAGTGCCGTTACTTCACCCGCTGCGGGGGCTGTCAGTACCAGCACCTGGCCTACCCCGCCCAATTGCGCGTCAAGCACAAGCAAATCGCCGACCTGTTTGAACGCGTCGGCAAAATTTCGCCGCAAGTCGTCGCGCCCGTGCTCCCCTGCCCCGCCCCTTACGGCTATCGCAATCGCATCATGATCCGCAGCCAGTGGAATGGCCCGGCCAAAAAGCTGGAGATCGGCTTCATCCAGACGGACAACCACTTTGTCGCGGACATCGAGGAATGCAAGATCGCCGAGCCGGCGTTGAACGAGCAGATCAAAAACGTCCGGGCCAACCCGCCGCCGCACGGCGGCCTGAAGGTGGTGCTCCGGGTGCAGCCGGAGGACTGGGAGGTGCCGGGCCATTCCTTTTTTCAGAACAATTTTTTCCTGCTGCCCAAACTGGTGGAAACCGTGCGCAGCTTCCTGCAAGCCGGCGGCGCGCGGCACCTGATAGACCTCTATTGCGGGGTGGGGTTTTTCGGGATTGAGGCGTCCGACGTCGTGGCTTCCTTCACCGGCGTGGAATACGACCAGCCGGCCATTGTCGCCGCGCGGCAGAACGCGCAGTCGCGCCAGGTGACCAACGGCGAATTCATCTGCGGGCCGGCTGAGACCGCATTGCCGGACCTGCTCAAGAAATACCCGGTGGCCGAAACGTCGGTCCTGCTGGATCCGCCGCGCAAAGGGTGCTGGCCGGAGATGCTGGATTTGCTGCGGCAAACGGGCCCGGCGCAGGTGATCTATGTATCCTGCCATCCGGCCACGATGGCGCGCGATTTGAACATTCTGTGCGGGGACGGTGTCTTTGAACTTGTGCGGGTGCAGCCACTGGATATGTTTCCTCAAACACAACACGTTGAATGCGTGGCGGATTTGCGTCGCAAAAAAACAGCCCCAATAAATCCCCCCGCGTGAAACAGAACTTGCCAAGCGACGGCTCTTGGATTCAACTGAACGAAACCTAATGCCAAAAGAAAGTCAGATTGACCCCCGAAAAAATTTTGTGCCGCGCTGGTTGCCCTGGTTGGTGGGCGGGGCCATGCTGGTGGTTTACGGGCTCACCCTGAATCATTGGGTCAACCTGTCGAATATCTTTCAGGTGGCTGCGGTTTCGGGCTGGCTATGGCAGCCGCAGTTATTCAATCCCCTGACTTTCCTCATCACGCTGCCCTTCCGCTTGGTGCCCGCGCCTCACATTCCCATCGCCATCAATTTTCTCTCGGCGTTGTGCGCGGCGGCCACGTTGGCGGTGCTGGCACGGAGCGTGGCCATCCTGCCGCACGACCGTACGGACATAGAACGCTGGCGGGAGCGGACTGATTTCGCTTTTCTCACCGGCTGGGTGGCCTGGGTGCCCCCGTTGGCGGCGGTGATCTTCGCGGGCTTCCAGCTCGCATTTTGGGAAAACGCCACGAGTTTCACCGGGGAGGGATTTGAGCTGCTTTGGTTCGCGGTCATTCTGTGGCAATTACTGGAATACCGGTTGGATGAACGGGAAGGCCATTTATATGTGGCCGCGTTGCTGTATGGCGCCGGCCTGACCGAGAACTGGGCGATGCTGGGATTCTTCCCGTTGTTTCTGGTGATGATCATCTGGCTGCGGAAACTCGATTTCTTTGATGCCGGCTTTTTGCTGCGCATGGCCCTGTGTGGTTTTGCCGGCCTGCTGTTGCTTTTCCTGCTTCCGCTGAAAATCAAGCTGTCCGGAGCCTATCCCCTCACGTTCTGGGAAACGCTCAAGCCGGGTCTGCGCGCGAACTGGATGGTGATTCAGAGTCTCGGGCAGGATTCCGTCCGGCACGCCTTGGGATTGATGGCGCTGACCTCGCTGCTGCCGGCCTTCGTCATGGCCATTCGCTGGAGCTCGAGTTTCGGCGACAGCAGCCGGATGGGCGCCATGCTGGTCAATTATCTCATGCATGGCGTCAACGCCATCCTGCTGGCCGTGCTGGTGTGGGTGACCTTTGATCCGCCGTTCAGCCCGCACCAATTGATCGAACATCTGGGATTCAACGCGCCGGGCCTGTCCCTCTATTACATCGTGGCGGTTTGCATCGGCTACTATACCGGCTATTGCCTGCTGGTGTTCGGCAAAGATCCCATTCCCAGCCGCCGCAATACCCGGCCGGATCCGGCCCTGCCCCAGGCGTTCCTCTGGCTTTGTCCCGTGATTGTCACGGGCACCTTGGTATTGTTGATCGTTCTGGGGGGGATGCTGGTCTATAAAAATGCGCCCATCGTCCGCGCCGCCAACGATGATTCTTTGCTGAAATATGCCCGATTTTCCACACAAAAGCTGCCGGCGGCCGGCGCGATCTTGTTGTGCGACAGCGACAATCCGGCGGCGGATCAGCCCGTCCGCGCCTACCTGCTTCAGGCGGAGCTGGCCCGGGCGGGCCGCGCGCGAAATATCCCGGTGGTGGACACCACCTCGCTGAGCTGGCCGATTTACCATCATTATTTGCACGAACGTTTCCCGAAAATCTGGCCCGATCTTTCGCCGGCCAGGGAAACCAACGGCCTGAGCCCCGTCCGGGTTCTGGGACTGCTCAACCAATTATCCCAGAGCAACGACCTCTACTATGCCAATCCCAGCTTTGGCTACTATTTTGAGCAGTTTTACCAGGAACCGCACGGACTGGTGTATGCCTTGAAGCCGGTGCCGAAAGGAACCCTGCTGCCGCCGGCCCTTGCGACAAACTTGATCGCCGAAAACGAGTCGTTTTGGACGGGCGTTTTGGCGGAAAGCCGGCCCGCGATTGAACTGGCCCAGCGCCCCTGGGATCCCGGCCAGCAATCGGGCCCCATCCCGTGGCTGCTGATGCACCTGCATATTCCGCTGGAGCCGAATCACAACGCCCTCCGCGCCGGGCTCTATTACTCGCATAGTCTCAATTCCCTGGGCGTGGAGGTCCAGCGTGCCGGCCACCTGGACCAGGCCGCGGTCCTGTTCGCCGATGCCTGCGATTTGAATACCAACAACGTCGTGGCCGGCATCAATCTCAACTTCAACAAGACGTTGCGCGCCGGTTCCACGGCCGGTCTGGCCCTCTCGCGGGTGACGTCCGACCAGTTTGGAATTTATAATAATTGGAACGAAGTGCTGGCCGCCAACGGCCCGTTTGACGAAACCAGCTTTTGCTTTGCCAACGGCGTCTGGCTGATGCAGGGCGGCATGATGCGCCAGGCCGCCGTCGCCTTCACCCGGGTGCGCCAACTGCTGCCGGATAATCTGGCCGCCCGGCTGTTTCTGGCCCAGATTTACATCGTTTACCGCGAGCCAGACCAGGCGCTGGAAGCGCTGCATGACCCGATCACCCGCCCGGTTCGCTTCGCCCTCACGGAGTTCAATTCCAAGGAAGTGAGCCTGCTCGCCGCGGCGGCCCATTTCGAAAAGAATGAAACGGGCGATGCCGTGGCGCTGCTGGAATCCGAAATCGCCCGCCATCCCGATGACGAGACGCTGCTTTTGGCGGCCAGCCGGAGCTTCATCCTGCGCGGCCTCTACTCCCAGGCGCTGGGCGTCATCAATCGCAAGCTGGCCCGGACGCCGAACGATCCGCAGTGGCTCTACGGCAAGGGCGTGGTCAGCCTCCAGGTGAGCAACTATGACGACGCCATCACGGCCCTGAACCACTTTCTGGATCTGCGCACCAACAGCCCGGATGCGCTCTATAATCGTGGCCTGGCCTATTTTCAAAGCGGGCGACTGGACGCGGCGCGGACCGATTTCAGGCGCGTGCAGTCCACCTATACCAACAGTTTCCGGGTGGCCTACGCGCTGGGAGAGATCGCCCGGCACCGGCAGGAAACGAACGAGGCCGTCCGCAATTACCAGATCTACCTCGAAAATGCCCCGACGAATTCCGCGGAACTGAAAGCCGTCCGCCAGCATCTGTCCGAATTCGACGGCAAATGACGCCATGCGCGTCACCCACATCATCACCCGGCTCGTCATTGGCGGCGCGCAGGAAAACACGCTCGCCAGCATCGCCGGCCTGCGGCAAAAGCCCGGCCTCGACCTCAAGCTGATCTCCGGTCCCACGACCGGCCCGGAAGGCTCGCTGGAGGAAACGGCGCGCGGGATTCCGGGGCTGCTCACGCTGGTCCCGGAATTGGTCCGGCCGGTGCATCCGCTCAAGGATTTTATTGCCCTCCGCAAGCTCGAACGGATTCTGCGTGAACAGCGGCCGGATCTGGTGCACACGCACAGCGGCAAGGCCGGAATTTTGGGGCGCCTCGCCGCCAGGCGGGCCGGTGTCCCGCTCATCATCCACCACATTCACGGGCCGTCATTTGGCAGCTTCCAAAGCGCGCCGGCCAACTGGGCTTTCACCGCCGCCGAGCGATACGCCGGGCGCGTGACCGACCACTTTTTCTGTTCCGCGGAGGCCATGAGCAAACTGTACTTGGCGGCCGGCATCGGCCAGCCGGCGATGTTTACCCGGATTTTCAGCGGTTTCAATCTGGAGCCGTTTTTGACGGCCACGAACGACCCGGCGCTGCGCGGGCAACTCGGCCTGTCGGAAAACCATTTTGTCATCGGCCAAGTGGCCCGGCTCTTCCGGCTCAAAGGCCATGCCGACCTGATCTCCGCCTTCGCCCAGGTTCTTCCGCAGGTGCCCCAGGCCCGGCTCCTGCTGGTCGGCGACGGCCGGTTGCGCGGCGAATTGGAAAACCAGGTCCGCACCCTCGGCTTGGCGGGCAAGGTGATTTTCACCGGCCTCGTCCCGCCCGGCGCGGTGGCCCGTTATGTGGGCATCATGGATTGCCTCGCCCATCTGTCCTACCGCGAGGCCCTGTCCCGCGCGCTGCCGCAGGCACTGGCCGCCGCCAAGCCGGTCGTCGCCTATGACTTCGACGGGGCGGATGAAGTTTGTCTGGAGAATGAAACCGGCTTTGTCATCCGCACCGGCGACCTCGCGGGGGCGGCCCGGAAGTTGGTCCAACTGGCGGCGGACGCCCCGCTGCGCGGACGCCTCGGCCGCGCGGGGCGCGAATTCGTAAGGGCGAATTTCTCCATCGAAAAAATGGTGGACGATCAATATCTTGTTTATCTGAAGCTGATGGCCGCCCGAACGAACCAATCCTGAACCATGATCCATCCGGCAACTTCCGGTCTGACGCGGCCCGGCGACCGCGACACCCGTCCCCGGCGGCTGGCGCTGAGCTTGCCGCAGCGGGGTTCGTCATCGGCCCTTGACTCATGACATTCCCCTTCAATTTTTTTGCCGCGGCTTTCCTGGGGGCCGGCCTGACGTCGCTGCTGGCGCTGCCCCTCTGGCGCCGGTGGTGCCTGTACACCAACCACGTGGATGATCCCGGCCGCCGGAAAATCCATGACCGGCCGGTGCCGCTGGCCGGCGGCTTTGCGGTGCTCACCGGAATTCTTTTGCCGCTGGGGGTGGGCGCGGCTTTGATGGAACTGGGCTTGGTCAAGATCGACGCCGCCGCGGCGATCCTGCACGGCATTGACCGCCGCGCGCTGGAATTGGCGGTGCTCGCCACCGGGGCGGTGGCCATCACCGGCCTGGGCGCGTGGGATGACCGGCAGGAATTAAAAGCCCTGCCCAAGTTCATCGGCCAGTTGCTCATTGCCATCGCCGTGGCGGCCGCGTGCAAGCGGATCACCCTGTTTGTCCACAGCGAGACTTTCAGTTACGCCATCACCGTGCTCTGGCTGCTGACCGTGATCAACGCCTTTAATTTCATGGACAACATGAACGGCCTCTGCGCCGGCATGGGCGCCATCGGGGCGCTGATTTTTGCGCTGATTGCCGCCGCCAACGGCGAGTATCTGGTGGCCATCACCGGCTTTCTCATGTGCGGCGCCCTGGCCGGCTTTCTCCCGTGGAATTTTCCGAACGCCCGGGCTTTTCTGGGTGACGCCGGCAGCCATTTGGTGGGCTACTTGCTCGCGGTGATGGCCATTCTGCCGCACTTTTACACCCGGCAACATCCCCGCCACCTCGCGGTCCTGGCGCCCTTGTTGGTGCTGGCCGTCCCCTTGCTCGACCTGGCGCAGGTGAGTTTGTTTCGCACGCTGAACCGGCGGCCGTTCTGGATCGGGGACACCAACCATTTTTCGCACCGGCTCGCCCGCGCCGGCTTGAACCGCACCACCGCGGTGTTGCTCCTGTGGCTGGCGGCCGCCCTGACCGGCTTCGCCGCCACCTTCCTGTGACAACACCCGTGGCCGTGATTCTTTTCGTGTCTTTCGGATGATTCGTGGTTAAATGTCCGAGTGAAAATCCTATTCATTGGTGACATCGTCGGCAGCCCCGGCCGGCGTGCCGTCAGCGAACTTGTGCCGGTCCTTCGCAAAACCCATGGTCTCGATGTCATCATCGCCAACGCGGAAAACTCCGCCGGCGGCAACGGGGTGACTCCCGACATCGCGGCGGATCTGTTTTCCTACGGCGTTGACGCCATCACCACCGGCGACCATTTATGGGATCAAAGAGAGGTCCTGGAACTGCTGCAGAACGAACCGCGGTTTGTTCGTCCGCTGAATTACCCGCCGGGCACGCCCGGCCGGGGCAGCACGGTGTTGAAGATCCGCGATCTGCCGCCGCTGGCGGTCATGAATGCGCAGGGCCGGACGTTCATGCCCCCGCTGGAGAATCCATTTCTGATGGCGATGGAAGAGGCGAAGTGGCTGCGCCAGCAAACGAACCTCATTTTCGTGGACTTTCACGCGGAGGCGACCTCGGAAAAGATCGCCTTTGCGCGCATGCTGGACGGCCAAGTGAGCGCGGTGGTGGGGACGCACACGCACGTGCAGACGGCGGATGAGCAGATCTTCCCGGGCGGCACGGCCTATCTGACCGACGCCGGCTTTACCGGGCCGCAGCTGAGCGTGCTGGGGCGCGAAATCCAGCCGGTGCTCCAGCGGTTTCGGACCGCCATGCCGCAACGTTTTGAAGTGGCGCGCGACGACGTGAAGCTGCACGGGGCGATCATCGAGATTGACAACGCCACCGGCAAGGCCACGAAGATCCAGCGCGTATCGGCAGCCGTGGCGGTCTAGGCCTGCGTCCAATAAAAAGCCCGCGCCAAGGCGCGGGCTCCAAACCAATTCAGCGGGGCAAAGGTCGTTTAACTCGCCACCGCACCGGCGGCAGCGGCATTTTGCTTGAACACGAGCTTGTCCTTCTCCGCCGTGACATTGATCATCTCGCCTTCGTGCACCGCGCCCTTGAGAATCTCTTCGGCCAGCGGATCCTCGAAGAAACGCTCCACGGCCCGGCGCATCGGACGGGCGCCGTATTGCGGGTCGTACCCCTTCTCCACCAGGAAGTCTTTGGCCTTCTCGTCCAATTCCAACTTGAGGTTCTTCTTGCGCAACCGTTCGAGCACCTTGCCCACTTCCAGATTCAAGACCTGGATCAAATCGGGCTTGGTGAACGAGCGGAAGACGATCACATCGTCCAAGCGGTTCAGAAACTCCGGACGGAACACGCGCTTCGATTCATCGAGGATCTTATCGCGCATCTTTTCGTAAGAGTTCTCGTCGCTGATGGGCGAAAAGCCCATCGAGGACTGCTTCTTGATGGTGTCCGAACCCACGTTCGAGGTCATCAGGATGATCGTGTTGCGGAAATTAACCACGCGCCCGAGGCTGTCGGTCAATTTGCCTTCCTCCAGGATCTGCAACAGCATGTTCCAGACGTCCGGATGGGCCTTCTCGATCTCATCAAACAGCACGACCGAATAAGGATTGCGGCGCACCTTTTCGGTGAGCTGGCCGCCTTCTTCGTAACCGACATAGCCGGGAGGAGAACCCACCAGGCGGGAAACGTTGAACTTCTCCATGTATTCGCTCATGTCCAATTGGATGAGCGACTTGGTGTCGCCGAACATCTGTTCCGCCAACGTCTTGGCCAATAAAGTCTTGCCGACGCCGGTCGGGCCCAGCAACAGGAACGTGCCAATGGGCCGGCGCGGATCTTTCAGGTCGGCGCGGGAACGCCGGAGGGCCTTGCACAAGGCGGAGACCGCCTCGCGCTGGCCAACCACGACCTTTTCCATCTCCGTCTCGACCGTCAGCAGGCGCTGCATCTCGCCCTGCCCCATCCGCTGCAGCGGAATGCCGGTCCACTTGGAGACCACATGCAAGATTTCTTCCTCGCCCACCAGAACGCGCTTTTCATCGCCCCGCGCGCGCCATTCCTTAAGGAGGGTTTCCAGCTTCTCCTTGGCCTTTTTCTCCTGGTCGCGCATCTGGGCGGCACCCTCAAAATCCTGGTTCTTGATGGCCTTTTCCTTTTTGCCTTTGATCTCCTCAATCTCGGCTTCCATGACCTTGACCTCCGGCGGACGCGTCATGGTGGTGATCCGCGCGCGCGAACCGGCTTCGTCGAGCACATCAATCGCCTTGTCCGGCAAAAACCGGTCGGTGATATAACGGTCGGACAGCTTCACCGCCGCCTCGACGGCGGCATCCGTAAACTCGGCCTTGTGGTGCTCCTCGTATTTGTGGCGCAGCCCCTTCAAAATCTCGATGGCATCCTCGATTGAAGGCGCCTCGATTTTCACCGATTGGAACCGGCGCTCCAGCGCGGCGTCTTTTTCGATGTACTTGCGGTATTCATTCAGCGTGGTGGCGCCGACGCACTGCATTTCGCCGCGGGAGAGGGCGGGTTTGATGATATTGCTGGCGTCCATCGTGCCTTCGGCGGAACCGGCGCCCACGATGGTGTGCAATTCGTCAATGAAGAGAATGATGTTTTTGGCACGGCGGATTTCATCCATCACCGCCTTGATGCGCTCCTCAAACTGGCCGCGATACTTCGTACCGGCGACCATGAGTGCGAGGTCGAGGGTGATGACGCGCTTGTTCAGCAAAATCTCCGGCACGTTGCCGGCCGCGATTTCCTGCGCGAGACCTTCCACAATGGCAGTCTTGCCGACGCCGGCCTCACCCAAGAGCACGGGATTGTTCTTGGTGCGGCGGCAAAGAATCTGGATGACCCGCTCGATCTCGTTTTTGCGGCCAATCACCGGATCCATGTCACCCTTGCGGGCAATTTCCGTGAGATCGCGGCCAAAGGCCTTGAGGGCCGGGGTCTTGACTTCGCCCTTCTTTTCGCCGGCGCCGCCTTGCTTCTCGACGGGCGACTCTCCGGACGATTGCTCCTCACCAACTTGCGCGGCAAAATTCGGATCCAACTCCTTTAGAATCTCCTGACGGCATTGCTCGATATCCACGTCCAAGGCGCGCAAGACCTTTGCGGCCACGCCGTCGCCTTCGCGCAACAAACCCAGCAGCAGGTGTTCAGTGCCCACATACGTATGGTTGAGATTCTTCGCTTCCTTCTGGGCCAGGGCGATGACTTTCTTGACCCGCGGGGTATAGGGAATGTTGCCGATCATTTTCTGATCGGGACCGGTGCCCACCTGCTTCTCCACTTCCATGCGGACAGTTTCCAGGTCGAGCCCCATCTTCTGCAATACATTGACGGCCACGCCCTGCCCCAATTTAATCAGGCCAAGCAAAAGATGCTCGGTGCCGAGGAAGTTGTGGTTAAGCCGGTCGGCTTCTTTTCGGGCCAACGCGAGCACTTGCTGCGCGCGCGGCGTAAAATTGCTCATGGCTTCGTCGCTCATACTAGAACTATCTTGCTATGAATCGGCAGATTTGTCCAATTCCAACAGAAAAAAAACAGCAATTTGCCAATGCCGAGGTGCAATCTACACGCCAATCCCGGCAATCTGCAGGCAGGATCCCCCCGCCAAATGCGCAATTTCTTAAAAATTTCAACAAATCCGGCGGCGGCGGGTTGGCAAGGTTCAAGCTTCAAGACACTCGGAAGGCCCGCGGTAATTGGAAAAGCCTGCGGGAGACAAAGGGAGAATTCCTGGAAACGAAATAGGCCGGCGCGGTCGCCCTACGCCCCCGAAACCGGACTGCTTTCCGTGGGCAACGTAAAAAAGAAGCAAGCCCCGCCCTGCTCCGGTCTCTCATATCCGCAACCGCCGCCCTGCAAATCCACCAAACGTTGGACGATGGACAATCCGAGCCCGGGAACACGTTGCTCCGCGTGCAACGAATCAAATTCCTTGAACAGCTTTCCGCGCATGGCTTCGGGCACGCCCGGGCCGTTGTCGCGCACCCAGAACCGCAGGGAATCCCGCCGCGTTTCCCAGCCCAGTTCGATGCGCGGTTTCGGGCCGGCGTGTTTGAGGGCATTGAGCAGCAGTTGCCACCAGATCATTTCCAGCCACGTCAGAACGCCGGGCACCACGGGCCAGGACGGAGGTTCGACCATGGCGGCCTCGCGCCGGTAAATCCGGCTCTCGAGCCGTTGGAGCGCGGGCAAGACGGCATCGGCCATGTGCACGGCGGTCTTGGGCAGCGGACTGGCCGAGGCCCGCGCCACGAAACTCACCTGCTTGATCAGCTGGCCCATTTCGTCGGAGGCGGTGAGCAGCGAATCCGCCAAGCAAACGGCGGAAGGATCGTGGGCCGCCAGGACCTCCTTGATGGCTTCGGCCGCACTCACAATGCCGCCCAGGGGGGTGCGCAAGTCGTGGCTGAAACGCCGGGCAAGCGTGAGCAAATCGCCCCGCAGCCGGGCGTTTTCGCGTTCCACGGCCGCCGCTGGTTTCCGGGGTGAAGACTTCATTGCAGCCCGATCTTTTTGCGTTTGCGGTAGAGGGTGGCCTGGTCAATGCCCAGGATTTGCGCGGCTTCGGTAAGGCTGGGGGTCCGTTCGAGGATTTTTCTCAAATGGGCTTCTTCCAACTGCTCCAAGGAGATGAGCGCCCCGGCCACGGGGAGGTTCTCGCCGGTCTGGCCGTCGCCATGGGACTGTCCGCGGAGTTCCGCCGGCAAGTCATCGGGCACAATCCGGGACTCCTTGGCCAGAATGACGGCGCGCTCGATGGCGTTGCGCAATTCGCGCAGATTCCCCGGCCAGGAATAGGCCCGAATGATGGCGATGGCCTCCGGGCTGATGCCTTCGAGTTTGCGGCCGCATTGTCCGGCGAAATAGCCGGCGTAGTACTCGGCGAAGCGCACGAGGTCCGAGTCCAGTTTGCGCAAGGGGGGCATCTCCACCACAATGACATTGAGGCGAAAGAAGAGGTCTTCGCGGAAGGTGCCTTCGGCGACGCGTTTCTTCAGATCGCGATTGGTGGCGGCGATGATGCGGACATTGGCCTGGCGGGTGGTGTTTTCGCCGAGCCGCTCGTATTCGCGCTCTTGCAGCAGGCGCAGCAGCTTGGGCTGGACCTCCATGGGCAGGTCGCCGATTTCATCCAGGAACAGCGTCCCCCCCTCCGCCGCGCGCACCTTGCCCCAATGGTCCTTGACGGCGCCGGTGAAGGAGCCGCGGACGTGGCCGAAGAGTTCGCTTTCAAGCAACTCGCGGGACAAACTGGGACAGCTCACGACCACAAAGGGTCGGTCGGCGAGGTGGCTCTGGTCGCGGATGATGCGGGCGGTGAAGCTCTTGCCGGTCCCGCTTTCCCCCAGGATCAGGATGGAAGCGGGGGTTTTGGCGGCCCGGACCAGGACATCCATGACCTGGCGCAAGGCCGGGGTGGTGAAATCGAAGATGGGCTCAACATTCTGGGCACGGGTTTCGGCCACCTCCTGCTCCAGGCGTTCAATCCGGCGGCCCATTTGATTGAGCCGTTGCAGGCGCGCGAGCACGGTGAGAAACTGCTCGCGCTGGAAGGGCTTCTCAAGAAAATCCACGGCTCCGCGCCGCATGGCCTCAACGGCCACCTTGATGCTCCCTTGGGCGGTGAACATCACCACCGGCAACTGCGGAAATTGCTTCTGAAATTCCACCAATATATCCA
>Ga0181535_10002296_pt1 | contig 23667 bp, 18 predicted proteins | sample PEATcosm2014_Bin_44_FD_119774 | JGI IMG/M metagenome (GOLD analysis project Ga0181535, IMG submission 119774) | Peatland microbial communities from MTU Mesocosm Facility, Houghton, MI, USA - PEATcosm2014_Bin17_30_metaG | ecosystem: Environmental > Terrestrial > Soil > Wetlands > Peat | place...
AAACCGATTGATCAGCACGTCCACCACCCCCAGGTTCTGCCAGCCCGAAGGATCGGAAAACGTAAATGTAAACGTCTGACTGGAACCGGCGCCGCCGGGCGATGCCGATACGGCCGTCGGGCCCGATCGAATCGGGAAGCCCACTCCGTTGGAGACGATGCTGTCCGGGTTTACGACCGTGACCGCAGCTATACCTGCAGTAGCGATTAAAGTATCCGGAACAGAAGCGGTCAACTGCGTGGTACTCGAATATGTGGTCGACAACGCAGTGGTGTTCCACATCACGGTCGCGCCAGAGGCGAAGTTGGCGCCGTTCACCGTCAGCGTGAAATCTGTCCCGCCCGGCGCGGCCGACGCCGGACTAAGATTGGCGATGCTCATCACGGTGATTGTCGTTAGGTCCATCGCGCTGGCCATGGCGGAGCCGCCGCCCGACACGGACACCGAATTCGACAGCGGAGACCCCGCGCTGGCCGCGACACTCACGATAATCGTAATGGCCGGGTAGCCGGCGCCGGGACCCAGAATGTCGCTTCTGGAACAGGTGTCCGCCACGCAGCTCCAACTCGTGCCGTTCATGGAGACCAGCGTCATTGCAGCGGGCAGGGTATCCGTGACGAAAACTGTCCCGTCAGTGGGCCCCGCTCCTCCCGCGTTGGAAATGGTCACCGTGTAGACGGCATTCGACTCGCCCTGCGCGAAGTTCCCGGTGTGCGTACTGATGATATTGAGAAGCGCCGCGCCGGCCTGCGTTATGGTGAAGGTCTGTCCCGCAATCGTTAGTGTGCCGATCCGCGAACTTATGCTGGTGTTGGCGGCTACCGAGTAACCTACTGTCCCGTTGCCGGCGCCACTATTCCCGGAGAGAATCGCCAGCCATGCGGCATCGCTGGCCACCGTCCACGCATAGCCTGTGGAACAAGTCAGGCTTACCTGGCTGCTCTCGGATGCCGCGCTGGGTGTCGCTTCAGTCGGGTTGAGTTGACAGACCGGGGGCGGAATAGTCAGTTGCGCTGCTGTCGCCAGCTTTGTTCCCGGTGCATCTTGTGGTGTGGTGATTCCGACCGCTGTCGGCGCCGAGCCCCCCGCGACGCCAAAGATCGCGTCCGAGGTTCCCTGGTTCACGTAAGTCGAATACAGAAGATTCATCGCCAGCGAATCGAACACGGTCACGAACCCGTTGTAGCCCCCCGCGTCCCAGGGAGTTGTGGTTGTCGTCACCGGGAAATCGGAGGAGAGCGTGTACCCTCCCAGAAGGATGCTCCCGTTGGCCAGAATTGCCACCGATGAGGCCAGATCGAAGTCCGATCCACCAAGATACGTGCTGAATTGCAGAGTACCGGCCGGGGTGAAACTGCTCAGGAACGCATCGCTGTCCCAACCTGCAAACTCCGGCTGCCATGCGTTCAGCACCGGGAAGTCGGTCGAGCTGGTCACTCCAGCCACATAGGCGTTGCCAGCGGAATCCAACGCCACCGAGGTCGCGAACTCCTGCCAGCCGCTTCGTCCGCCGGAACCGCCAAAATACGTGCTGAAGAGGAAGGACGCCCCATTTTGGGCGAGCCGAACGACAAAAGATTCCTGTGCTCCGGTGAGTTGAGACTGCAGCGGCGATACCAGCGGGAAATTCGTGGAAGTTGTCGAACCCACCACCCACGCCGATCCTCCGCTGTCAACGGCGATCCCCCACGCGGCGTCGTTCGCGCTGCCGCCGATATAGGTACAGTAGACGATTACCCCGCTCGGATTCAGCTCTGCAACGAAGGCATTGTCGTAACCCAGCAAGGTAGGCTGCGCGGCGCTTGTCACGGGGAGGTCACAGGAGTAGGTCTCTCCGGCCACAAACACCGTCCCGTCGGAGTGGACCGCCATCGCGTGAATCAAATCGTCGAGGCTGCCACCTACGGCCACCGCGTAGAGAATGGTCTGCGCCGTTGGGTCGAGCTTGACGATGAAGCCGTCGGAATCGCCAGCATATCCGGAAAGAGGCACGCCGTCGAAGGAGGTAGATGTGGTGGTTCCGGCCACGTAGATATTCCCGGCAGCATCCAGGCCCACGGCGGAAGCGCGATCATCTCCCGCCCCGCCCAGATACGTGGACAAGAGAATATTGCCGGAAGGGTCCAGCTTGACGATAAACGCGTCGACTCCGCCGCCGTAAGCAAACGCGGCATTGAGAGTTGGAAAATTCGCCGCATCCGTGAACCCCACTACCCACGCATTTCCCTGCGCATCGACGCTAACCGCGGTGGCCTGTTGCAGGCCTGTCCCGCCCCACGCCTCTGCACTCCCCTGCCCATGGGCGTTGGCGACACCCAGGCATAGAGCAAGCAGACCCCACCCTCCGGAGCGCCGTCCCACATGAGGTAGTGGCGTGACATCGCAGTTCTTATCCCCGATTTCTCGCGAACAGCGGCAAGGGTCGAGGATGCTGCTCCACAATCACTCCGATTACGGTCCTTGTCGAGTTGCTTCGCCGTCGGCCAGGGTTCAGGACAGGTTAGGCCTTTTATCGCTCTGACGGCCTGGTTTTCGGGAAGCTTATATGCGCCAGAGTGGAGTGCCGCTTTTCTCCGCGCAGAAGAGTTGGTTCATACCAGTCGCCAGCTCGTCAACGATGCGCTTGCCTCGCGTCACTCCCATGCGATTCAATTCGACTGCCACTTGGTCGGCCAGACGCAACAAAGGAAAGGCGGATCGGGCCTCCCATGCAAAATCCAGGATCTCCGCCGCATAACGGCTGGGACGGAACTCGCTGTTTGCAAATTGTCGTGCATTTGCGCCGATCCGGGCTCGTACCTCAGGCTCCGTCACCAGACGCCTCAACTGAGTCACCAGCTCGCCGTGGCGTGCCAGCGACACTCTCGCGACGCACGCATCCGGTAATTCGCTAAAAAAGCCGGTATCGTTCACGATCACCGGTTTGCCGCAGAGCATCTCCTCAATAACCGAAGCCGACGCTCCCTCAAACGATGGGAAGCGCAGGTTAACGCAGATGTCGGCGTTTGCGAGATAAGATCTCAGCACATCGTCGGGGACATGCCCCAGAAAGTGCACTCGGTCTTCAAGTGCGTTTGCCCTGGCAACGCCTCTGAGTCGCTCCTCATAGACCGCCGGACACGAGCCGACTACGGCATAGGAAACCCGTCTGGCCGAGTCGCCGATCTGGCCCAGTGCGTTGATGACATCCTCTATTCTCTTGTTCGGATTCGCGTGGCCGACAGTCACGATCAGGATATCGTCGTCAGCAACACCAAGTTCGCCCCGTTTCATGGCTACTTCCTGGGGGGCATCGTACGCCAGGGCGATTCGCCGGGTTGGTCCGCCAAATGCCTCCTTCACGCGCTCCGCGAAGAACAGAGAGTGTGTCACGACGCCGAGTGCGCCGCGGATCACTTCCTCGAACATGGGGTACTGAACCACCTCGTCAGATTCCCATATGCGGGCTTCCGGACTAATTCTGCCCGCCTCGCCATACAGCCTCTCCATGACAAGCGAATAGGTGCCGGGACTATTAAGATGCTCCAACAAGTGTTCGGCAAAGAAATGATGCATTACGAAGTCATGGAGGATACATATGCCAGGCAACCGGCGAGACAGCAGGTAGATCTCTCCGTGAAAAGGAAGATGGTTCCCGAAATTATAGACGACAAGATCGTACCGGCTAAATACGTTCTCAGACACCGCTGCCGCGGACGAAAAATGTAAAACAGGAACGGTAGTCTGTTGAAGATCATCGTTACTGAAATGGCATATCTCTACGTTGGCGATCTTCGACAGCTCGCCGACGACCGCCCGGCTGAAGCGAGCGATCGCACTACGGGAAGAAAACGGGGTGAACCAGCCGATCCTCATTTTGTAAGACTCTCAATGACGTGATCCCACGTGATATTCATGCTCTCGACGAGTTCACAACCGGCCTCGCCCATCCTCCGAGCGCGAACCTTATCATCGAATAGACGATCCATTGCCAGGGCCAGGCGCAACGGGTCAGGAGGGACCACAAGTCCCGTGATCTCGTCCTTCACGAGCAACCCAATTCCGCCCGAGTCCGTACAGGTGATCACCGGTTTCTTTGAAAAGTAGGACTCGAGGGTGACATAACCATAGGAATCCTCGTCGTATGGAAGGTAGGCGCACGCCAGCGCGTGGCTGAACAACTCCACCTTCTCATCCTCCGAAATGAAGCGGTTGATAAAGAGGACCCGGTCATCATTCCCGATCAGCGAGCGAATCGTCTTCGCGTCTTCCAGACGTTCCGGGCTTCCCGCGACCACTACTTTTACATTCGATTTGCAATGATGAACTGCCTCAACGATCAATCGCTGCCTCTTAGCCTCGTTGATTCTTCCCGGCACCAAAACATAGTCGCCGTATTCTGCGCAGGTGAAATGGTCGTGCCTGAGCAAAGGCGGGTACAGGACAGTGGCTTGCAGATGGTTATAGCGATTCAGCCTCTCGGCGGTAATGTGGGAATTCGCGAAGATCTTCCGCGCTTCCGGCAGGTATGAGTTGTCGGCCTGGACGACCATCTCCCGTGTTTCTCGCCCCTCGCTGTTCTCCGACAATCCCTCTGCCGTGCCCAGGAGATCATACGCCTGCCTGAACTGATGAAGAAGCCAGACAACCTTATTCGCTTGAGGCACATAATAAGCGGGGAACTTGAGCGCAATGGCGCGGTCGATGTTGGGGAGCTTCATCAGACGGCATGCCAGCATATGTTCTCCGACGTGCCTGGACGGATGCCAGCGGAATGGGACGCGCACGAGAACGGCGCTGTGGCCGTACTCGGCCAGTTTCAAAGTCAGAGCCTCGGCGAGATGCTCGGCGCCGCCCCTCAGGAATGGCACGCAATTGTTCAGGACCGCAATTCTCATGAGAGCAATCTTTGCAACACTCGCGCCCAATTGATGCCGAGTTCGGCGATCCTTTCCTGACCAGCCTCTCCCATCTCACGGGCCGCATCGCGATCATTGTATAGATCGTCCATCCCGTGCGCAATCAATTCCGGATCGGGGGGCGTAACAAATCCGTTCGCGCCGTCGATGATAAGTTCGTTAACGCCGCCTGCATCCGTTGTTGTGAGCAGCGGTTTACTGGCCGCGCAGGCCTCGAGGGAAATATACCCATAAGAATCTTCGTCGAGTGGAAAGTACACAACTGCAAGGCAATTTGCGAATAAGGAGCGTTTCTCGTCTTCCGGTATCCACCGGGCGAGAATCTCGACACGAGATTCAAGGCCGTTCCGCGTCACGAGGCCTTGCAGTTCCTCCGCGTAGAATTCCGATCCGGGTTCGGGTTGGCCGGCGATGACCAGTCTCACGCGACTCGTGGTCAACCGAAGACTCTCGATGGCCAGCCACTGGCGCTTGTGCCGAGTGAGCCGCCCCAGGTATAAGAGATAATCCCCCGACCCAGCAGAGTAAAACAGCTCGGGCGATAGTAACGGAGGATATAGAACTTCCGCGTCAACGGAATTGAACTTCTCCAGCCGATCCTTCACGACACTTGAGTTGCAGAATACCCGGTACGCCTCGCACAGGCCGACGTTGTCCGCTGCGATAACAGCATCGCGAAGGGCGATGCCTTCCGGTGTGTTGGGAATGGATTGGTACTCCGTCCCCCAAAGATCGTAAGCGCTGCGGTAATGGTGAATGAACCACACGACCTTCTTTGGGTGCCTGAGGAGGTGGCTGGGCCAACGGATAGAGATCAGCCGGTCGCCGTGTTCCGACAGATCAAGGAGCCGAAAAGCCAACAACTGCTGCAGCACCTCCGCATGGTCCTCACTGAAGGGAAAACGAAGAATGTCTACCTCGTGCCCGCAGGCCTCTAGTTTCTTTCCGAGCCAGTCCACGATATAAGTGGAACCGCCTTCCACGAAGGGCGTAATGCTGGTTGCGATTACGATCTTCATCGGCCCGTCAGAGCCACGAAGGTCCCGCCGGACAGCGCCGTCAACTGTCCGCACCAATAGCCAAGTCGGTCCGCCACGTAGGTGACATCCTCTTCGGCCAGCAGAGCGTGCATGGGCAAACTGATGCCCCGACTCCCCAGATTCTCGGCGACCGGAAACCGGGCGTGGTTGTCGAAATAAGGTGGCAGCGTGTGCATCGGATAAAACACGGGTCTGGTCTCGATCCCATCGCGCCCCAGCCGGTCCATCAGCTCATCCCTGTCGAAGCATGCGGCATCTCGCAGTATGACTGTGTAAGACCAGTAGGCGTGCCGGGCCCATGGTTGTTCCGAGGGCAACTGGAGGAACTCCCCCAAAGGAGACAGGCGGGCATGGTAAGCCGCCGCCAGACGGAGCCGCAGTTCCAGAAAACGATCGATCCGTTCGAGTTGCGCCACGCCGATCGCCGCCGCGATATTGGTCATCCGATAGTTGTAGCCGATCACCGGGAACCAGTAACGCCGCTGCGGATCCACGCCCTGGCCTCGCAGGATCGTCATCCGTTCAGACAATTCCGCGGACGAAGTCGTAATCATTCCCCCTTCCCCGGTGGTGATAATCTTATTGCCGTAAAAGCTGAACGTCGCCGCGTCCGCCAGCGATCCGGCCTTTCTTCCACGATAAAGAGCGCCGTGCGCTTCGGCCGCATCCTCGACAACGAAAAGCCCGTGGCGGCGTGCCACCGAATTTATCGAATCCATGTCCGCGGGATGTCCAAAAAGATGAACCGGGATGATGCCCCTGGTTCGGCGAGTGATGCATCCCTCCAGCAGTTGAGGATCGAGCGTCATCGTCCGCGGTTCGGAGTCGACAAATACCGGCTTGGCGCCACAATAGCGGACCGCGTTCGCCGTGGCGACATAAGTAAGCGCAGGCACGATCACTTCGTCTTCCGGGCCTACGTCCAGGGCTGCGAGCGCAAGGTGCAGAGCGCTCGTGCCATTACTGCAGGAGACCGCGTGATTGCTCCCACAATATCGCGCAAACTCGCGCTCGAATAATTCGACGAACCGCCCTATTGACGATATCCACCCGCTATCAAGACATTCCAGAACATACTTCTTTTCGTTGCCGTCGAGGACCGGACAGGCCATTGCTATTGATTTTTTCCGAGTCATGCCGCACCCCTTCATACTTCGAACCATCAGGTCCTGCGCAATTTCGCGGGCACGCCCATGACCAGGGCACCATCGGCGACGTTCCTGATCACCAGTGAACCGGCTCCGATGGTCGCCCAGGCGCCAATTTCAATATTCGGGACTACGGTGCTCCCGGCCCCCACAAAAGCGCCTTCGCCGACGCGGACGCCCCCTGCGAGGGATACGCCAGGTCCGATGTGGGCGCATGGCCCAACGACGCAATCGTGATCGACGGACGCATTTGTGTTGACGATGACGCCGTCGTCGAGCTGGGCTCCGGCGTTGACAACCGCGCCCGGCATCAAAGCGACACTCAGACCAAGCTTTGCGTGCGCCGAGATGAAAGCCGCCCTGCTAATCGCATTCACCAGACGAAACCCTTTCTCTCTTAGTAATTGTAGACACTCGCTTCGCCGCCGGTTGGAGCCCACCGCCACCAGGCCATGTCGTACTCCCGACGTCAGAAGCCCGTCCAGAACCTCGTCGCCGCCGAGGCAGCGGTACCCCCACAGCGTCTCCGGTTGCCTGTCCATGCTCGTGAAGCCTGCGATTTCCAGATCGGCTGCGTCGCTCAGAATGTCGAGAATCACCCGCGCGTGGCCTCCGCCACCCACGACCACAACACGGTCCTTCATCGGGCGGCTTCTCGAAATCTGAGGTCCAGATTCGTTGAAAACGCTCCGGCCAATTGTTCTCTGGTTACTTCGTGGAGAGAACCCGTCTCATCGTCAATGCGGCGCACTTCGAGGTTAAGGCCGTCGATGTCATCGAGAAAGTCTTCGGGAGATACGCCCGCGCGGTGCAGGAGGCTGGGAGCGAACTCCAGCAGGATACGAATGCCCGGGCTCCTGCGCAGGATGCCGCGCATGCCTCGAAGGATGGAGGGTTCAGCGCCTTCGGCGTCAATCTTGACCAGGTCGACGCGCGGCTCGGCCTGCAGCACTTCATCCAGCGTGACTGTCTCAACCTGCGTCCTCGCAACCCCATTTCCTTCGAAGAAGAGCGTATTGTGTCCGCAGTTGTTCGGGAAAATAGCCAACTGAGCAAGCCCCGCCTTATCGGCAACCGCCGCCTGATGCAGTTCTACCGTGCCCATTTCGAGAAACCCATTCACTTGCACGTTGTCCCTCAGGAGCCGAAAGGTTCGCGGCGTCGGCTCAAAGCTGTGAATCTTACCCGCTCGACCGAGCAATCGCGCGGCGTGGAGTGTATACAAGCCGACATTAGCGCCCACGTCCACGACGATGCTGCCCTGCCTCAACAGATCGAGGAATCGCCGCGTGACCCCGGGTTCCGGATTCCCTCGGAACGCGTGGTAAGCAACCAGTCTCCATTCTTCGCCGGGCAGGCCAAGAATGAAACCGTCGACCTGCGTCGCAAAAATGTTGTCGCCCAGCAATCCGGACAGCGGGCCCGTAATCCGCGAGGCTCCCGGCGAGAACGTGGTGCCACGGTGTCCGCCCTCGATCGTTCCCGAGGCCTCCGCCTGGTGTCGACGCTCCGATTCCGGTTGATGCGCCAGCGAGGCAAACATGACCAGAAGTTCGGTGAAGGATGACTGCGTATGCTCCAGAGCGTGGCGCAACTCTTTCTGTTCCGCGCTCAAAGCGGCGCCCTGGGCATCGAGTTTTTCGGAAAGCGCCCAGTGGACGCGGTCGGTCTTGGCGAGAACGCTGTCGGTCCGCACCGCCACTTCGCGCAATACCAGCGAAAGCACGTGATGGATGGAGCTGAAAGGTGAAAGCCACAACCTCCGAACCCCTTCGTAAATCCGCCCCAATGGACGTCGAAAGACGCGACCGGACAACGAACTTCCGGGACGGCTTCGTGAGTGAGCCGGCGAATCGGGGATTCCCGTAAAATGCGCCGCTCTGGCCCTCGCCTCGTCTGAGTTGACGAGGTTGAGCAGAATAATTCGCCGCGGCGTGTGCCCGCGGAGCATCTCGAGGCAGTTCACGAAGCCGGCCACATCGCAATCCCGTCCGAGAACCCGTTGGTACGCGCGCTGCACAAAATCCTCGTCGTTGGCGATGGAGCAAAGATCGCTCAGATCGACCGAGGCTTGCATTTCAACCTCCTGATGCGTTGGGGTCACACCGTCAGGAAATAGCCGGGGACTCACGGACGGCAACAGGCCATCGATTCGCTTGCGGAACACACTTGCGGAAAACTCCATCTGCTTCAATCCATTGTCGCGTTCACTGGCGAAAACACCTTATCCTCACGGGCGCGATCAACGGTCCTCGCACCAGCCCCGGGCCTGGGCCCTCTCGGCTTGACTGACAGTTCTTCGTGCTCACCCCGGCCAGCCCAGAACGGCGGTGAAGGCGATGAGCCGATTAGGGTTGGGAAATCGTAAACAAATGCAGCGCTTCACAGACCTCCAGTCTACACACCTGCCGGAGGGAGACGACAGGGGGCGCTTAGCGGGTGGCGATTTGCCGGCCGCACGCTGCCACGAGAAATCCGGGGCCTGCGGGTATGGCCCGGACTCCGGAAAAACCGCCGTGCGCGTCCATGATCTAAGTTATACTCGATTCCATCCTGCATACCCGCCTTGAAATCTTGATCCGCCAGGGCGGTCGATTAAAGTCCAGGAGGAAAAGAGACCATATGTCCAGAACTAAGAAGTTTTTGCCGCTCCTCGCAGTTTCGCTTGCGTGGCTGGTGGCTTCCAATGCATACGCTCAGGCAACCAGAACCTTCGTCTCCGGCGTTGGCGACGACGCGAACCCATGCAGTCGCACGGCTCCCTGCAAGACATTTGCGGGCGCCATCAGCAAGACTGCCCCCGCGGGTGAAATCGACGTGCTCGACCCAGGCGGCTTCGGGGCCCTCACCATCACCAAGTCGATCAGCGTCGAGGCCGACGGCTTGGTCGCCGGGATCCTTGTGTCGGGAACCAACGGGTTCACTGTTGCTGCCGGCCCGTCCGATGTGGTTGTCCTACGCGGCCTGACTTTCGACGGCATCGGCACAGGGTTAAATGGAATCCAGGTCACCACCGCCGGCACGGTCATCGTGGATAACTGCTACATCAAAGGATTTGCGATGCGCGGTATCAGCGTCCAACCGACCGCGAGCACCAACGTGTTTATCTCGAATACGAGCATCCAGGGTCAGACAAGCAACGGTTTAGTGGTGGCGCCCTCGGGAGGCTCGGCACAGGTGTCAGTCGATAACGTAAACATCGTCAATAACACCAACTATGGTCTGTCGATCACTGGCGGCAGCACCGTAGTCGTTCGGAATTCGACGATCAGCGACAACGCCATCGGCACTACCTTTGCCAACATCCGCGTCGACGGCTTGCCCGGGAATGCCACCCTCACCCTGGACAACGTGGTGGTCAACGGCGGTCCCACCGGAATTACCGCGCTTGGCGGAGCCACGGTGAACGTCAACAACTCGACGATCTCGAACAATACGACGGGACTTTCGGCGAGTGGTGCGTCAATTCTGAGCTTCGGAAACAATCGGCTGACAGGCAATACCCCCAACGGCTCATTCACGGGTTCGATTGGATTGCAATAGACTGATGGCGGACTCACAGCGCCCGGATGTGATGAGTCCGCCCCCCGCAAACCGGCTTTTTCTGGCTTGTACACCGCGCACGGGCAACACCTGGTTTCGAAAGATGGTTGCCCAGGCGACCGGCGGTGTGGATGCGGCCGCCCACTCGCCGAGCGAAATCGCTTGGGAGAGTGTGGAAACTCCCTGCATCGTCGCCATGCACTGCCATCGTACGCCGGCATTTCAATCGTTCCTGGCAGATGCAGGATTCGATGTCTTAACCATGGTTCGTCATCCGTTGGACGTGCTTGTTTCTATCCTCCATTTCTCGAAGTACGAGCCGGCGACGGCACGATGGCTGGAAGGGGAGGGCGGCGATGAGAGCCCGCTCCGCTGCGCGGATCCCACAAGCGCGGAGTTCCTCGATTATGCCCTCAGCCGGCGAGCCGCCCTGTTGCTGAATGTAAGTTCTGAGTGGTATTCCTCAGCCAGGGAAGTGGTTCACTATGAACGGCTGGTTGCCGACACCGCGGGGACTCTCGACGCTATCCTGCGACGGTTGGGATGCTCGATGCATGCAACCGCGGACGATGTCGCGATTCATAATAGTCTCGACCGGTTGCGGCGGTTCTCGAAGTATCATTTCTGGCGGGGAGAACCTGGCTTATGGCGGCGGGTGATTCCGGCGAGCTATCAGCTCAGCATTTACGAAGGCCATCGGGATTTGTTCGAGCTTTGGGGGTACCCGCGTCCGGACGAGTCCCCGTTGCTGGCCGAAGAGGCAAGAGAAACCTGGAGTATGATCTGTGCAGGCGACGCGCCAAAGTCGATTCAGGCGGGCGGCGCAGTTCTGCCCGGTATTCATTCCAATGAGGCCGAAAGGCACTCGTGACAGCATGGGGCTCGATGGTGGCTTAATTCGGTGATCTGGAGGTTATTCAGATGATTACCGCAGTTCTCCTGGGTCTGCTGATTCTCCAGTTGGGCTACATCGGCAGCCATCGATTGCTCTCACGCCTTCAGCGAATAGTCGTCGTCCTGCTGTTTATCGCCGGCGCCACTTTGGTGGTTCTCCCGAGTCTGGCAAATCGAGTTGCCAACGCGCTGAATGTCGGCCGCGGAGCGGATCTCCTGCTTTATTTTGCCGTCCTCGCCGCCGTTTACGCGGCCGCGCACTTTTACTTCCGGCTACGACAAATGGAACAAACCATCGTCGCAATCGTCCGCCAGCTCGCGCTTCTAACGCCGCTGAGCGAAGGGGAATCGAAGGCCGATACCGGCCTCTGGACGCCGGACGCCTGACATCTCTCTTCGGCCGATCGTCTCGTGCTAAGATTCGTTCTCGACAAACATGTTTCAACTGCAGCTCCGGTTTTTCTGTTTCGCAGTGGTGTGCATGCTGCTACCGGCGTGCTCTTCACAGCGGCCCGCCAGCCCCGGTCCCGCCGCCGTTTCGGTGACTCCGAACTCCGGGAGCGGCCGCCAAGGGGTTTTTAGTTTTGTGACGTCCGATCCGGAGGGAGCGTCTCATCTTTATCGCTCTCACATCGTCTTTACATCTGTCGCCACTCCGTCGGCCACGTGTTACGCGGTGTTCATGCCTCCGAGCGATGTCTATTTAATGAACGATGCCAACACAGCGTGGCTTAACCCGGTAAAGCTGGGAACAGCCGTTGTGGCGGAAAACAGCCGCTGCACCGTGAACGGAACTGCTTCGTCGGTTCGCGCGGAAGGGAAAACTCGGACGGTGACGATGGAGTTTTCGTTCAAAGCACCCATGGCCGGCGAGAACACTATTTCCCTGGCGGCGGATGACTCGCAAGGCGCCATATCGCCGTGGCGACCGGTGGGCACATGGGCGGTACGATAAATCGACAGAATCATCTTCGTACCGCCACCATTCTGAACGCATCGAAAAGATTGATTGGTAAGCCGAAACGAACCCCGCTCAGCCGCAGTGGCTTGCTCATCCCCAGGATACGTCCCAGTTGATAGGCGACCAGCCCGAACGGCACTGTTTTCCAAGGCTTGCGGCACTCAATCACGTTGAACCCCACGCGCGCAAGCATGGCCGACATTGTGCGTGGGGAGAAGAAAAAGGTGTGCTGTGGTGGCGTCATAAGACGCCAGTGCCTGCCCATGATGCGGCTCAGAACCGAATCCCAATCGCCGGTCGACAGGAGCAGCGTACCGCCCGGCTTCATCGCCTTGCACAAGAGCTCGAGCACTCTATCCGGCTCCATCAGGTGCTCGATCACGTCCAGCATGACGACGGCATCGAATGGCGGACGGCGACCGATATATTCTTCCGTGAGCGTACCGCCCTCAACATCGAATCCTCGTGCCCGACAGAAACGCACGGCGCTGTCACTCACTTCGATACCAGACACTTCGAAATGTGCCTTCGCTTCAGCCAGGAAGAAACCATACGCACATCCTAGCTCGAGTAGTTTTCCGCGACTGCAACCGACGCTACGGAGATCCTGCACTACCGTCCGAAACTCGGCTCGCAGGACATCCTCACTTCCGATGTAATCTGAATATCCATCTGGCTGTCTGCCCTGGAAATACCCTTCAGTGTAAATGCCGCTTGGCGAGAAGTTCTCAGGCAACCGGGTCATCCCCACACCACAAGCGCAACAACGCAGGATCGGGAAGTTGTCGCGGACGAAGACCCGACTACATTCCCGGCGGTCGCCGCAGACCGGGCAATGGATACACGGCACGTAGACAGATTACCGCGCCGCGAATCAATGTCCCGTGGCAGCCGCGCCCGCTCAGTTGCGCACGATGAACAAGACAGATCAGGAGAAGCAAGATGACTGCGATGGCGCCGAGGGATCGATTGTGCACTGCGTAAAGGAAGCCGGTACTTAGACCCAGAGCTGCGGCGTTGATAAGCGTGCCGGGTTCGATGACGCGATGTCGTCGATGCGAGAGGTGGCGCTGCGGCATGGCGATGTCGAAAAAGGTCTCGAACCTTGCTATACAATGAGAACGTCGGCGGCGGCTCAGCGGAACAGCGTTCTGAATGACGGCCAGTGAACGTCCGAAGGCCAGCGCAATGGCCGTTCGCACGCGCCTTTTCGAGGCGGTGGCGCAAGATGATCCCAACTAACTCTTCCCAGCCGCGGAGCGAACTGGCACTCCCCGGTGATAGTACTCCTCCCCCGCGCCGTTTTCGGAACGTGGATCTCTGGATTGCTGCTGTCGTGTTTCTGGCAGCGGTCAGCGTTCTGAATTCAGGACTCTTTTCGCGGAAACTGTATGAGGACGACGATCTTGCGGCGAATGCGCTGCAGGTGCAGAACGCAAAGCACTTCCGAGAACTTCTTGGAAACTACTCCCGATGGAACTATCATCACCCGGGCCCTATCGCGCTATATCTCCTGGCTGCCGGGGAAGGTCTCTTCTATGATGGCTTGCATGTGGTGCCAGCGCCTTTGAACGCGGAGCTGCTGACGGTCATTGTCTTTAACACGGGACTCCTCTTCCTCGCCATCGCCTTATTTCAAAGATCCTGCCGGAATTTGTGGTTCACGCCATTGGGACTCGTTGCCGCCCTCTATTTTATTTGGACGGTAAATCACACTGTCTGGGGGAGCGCATTCGTGTCGGCTTGGCCACCGCATCTGCTTCTTTTTCCCTTCCTCGTGTTTATTTGTTCGTGCGCCGCCCTATGGTCCACGACCTCGCGGCTGCTGCCGCTGGTCGTCGGCGCGGGGCTCTTCCTCATCCAGGTTCATGAGAGCCAGGCGCCCTTCGTCGTGGTGCTCGGCGGCGCGGCATTAATCGGGGCATGGCGCAGAGAGACCACCAATAATCCCTTGCACAAGGTACTCTTCCAGCGTAGACGGGAGCTACTGGCGTCTGCCGTGATTGCAACGGTCATGTCGATCCCCATGGTGGTCGAGACTTTCATACATAGTCCCAACAACCTGACGAAAATCGCTTGGTATGTGCGTGCTCATCGGGGATTCGGTCACACTCTAAGCGAGTCCCTGGAATACTTCCTGACGTTCCTGCTGCAAGTGGGAAACCAGGAGAACCTTATCGGCAAAGTCGGCCCGCTCCAGATCTTCCCGACGTACGATTACGCCTATGTTTATCTTGCGTTACTGTTAGGACTGCTTGCCATCGCTGTGGGAGTCCGGCTCAAGACGAGAAAGCCGTTGACCGTTTTCGGGAAGGCGCTGCTGGTCGAGATGTTGCTTGGCTCTCTTGTGTTTCTCTTATGGGGCATGGAGATCACGGGGGAACTGTACAACTACCTTGGATTTATGATTTTCTCCATTCAGCTCCTGATGATGTGGCTCGCGCTTGGATACATTCTCGATCGGGTTCATCTCACAACGCCCCGATGGGCACCCTTCGGTGTGACTTGTGTGGCCGCAGCCTCGGTGATTTTCATGGGGCCGTACATCCAGAGCCAGTATTTCGGCGACTCCGAGGTATTCGCGATTGCAAATGGATTGCCCGCTCAAGGGCAAAACGTCAGAGTCGACTATCCCGCGAAGGACTGGGTGCGGGTGGCCGGAGTACTCTCCTGGATGAGACGCGAGAAGAAACCGTTCTGCACTTCGCCAGAAGCTGAATTGTTGTTCGGCAGCGAGAACGTCTGCCGCGAAAAGGCAGCCTCTTCGACATTGCTTTTTTCCGACCAGCTGATTGCATGCCCTTCCTGCCGGACATTGTCGACTGCCGGCGGGCAGTTTGCAGCCTTCATGCCAGTGCCGCGACTCCCTTTCCCGTTCACCGTTGGACCCATGGATCTTACCGATACACCGCAAAGTACCGACGGCGACGGCCAGTCCTCGGAATGCCTTCACGCTCTCTTCAGCCTGCCAGAAGCTGCTCAGACCGGTCAGGATCTTCAAGTGCGACTCACGGAAACAGGGCTTCCGGCCAGCGGCACTAAGGCGTTCCTGAACGGACGGCCGTTGGCAGGCACCAGCTCTCGGGACACGTTCTCAATCCCGGGTAGCATTCTGAGTCCGGGCGGGGAGAACGGGATCAGGATATGCGGCCCGCGCACGCTCTTTCCGGCCGCGGTTACCGCATCGGGCAGCCCATCAATCGCCTTGGTGGATGTGAATTTCAAGAGCGATGCGCCAAGGAGCGGCTTCTATAAGCGAGAGCCGAACGGGCAATGGACGTCGGCGAATGCTTCAATCTCGTTTTGGCTGAATGATGGTGAAGCGGCATCCAAGTCCTTCAAGATGACGATCAATGGTGCCGATCTGCCAGATCGTCCCGTGGCAGTCGGCCTTAACGGTCATCACATTGGGCAGATATCAGGATACATTGGAGATGGCGTTTCTTTTCTTGTGGGCTCGAACACACTCCGCTTCGGGAACAATCAATTGACCTTCAGCGTCCCTGCCGCCGCTCCTGTTGGGAACGACAGCCGTGCGCTTGGCTTCGGGTTTATGCGCCTGCGTGTGTCACCACTGGAGACGAGGCCGCTCCCGCTGACCCTGGTCGCGCAGGATACATTTGACGTAAAACGCGGCTTCTTCGGTCTGGATGGTGACCAAAGGTGGACACCCGGCGATGGCGTCATTGAATTCGCCACGTCCCCGGAAGCTGGTGTCGAATCATATCGACTGACAATCGAAGCTGGCCCATTGACGGACGGGGATGTGATGGTGCTTTGGAATGGAAGCGCACTTGGCAAACTGCCGCCCACGGGAACCGGCGAGTTCCGGCTGCAAGCCGAGGGGTTTGAGGCGTCCCGGATCAACCGCATTGGTCTCGTTGCGGCTGCAGGGCGCTCATACGGTCAGGGAGGCGCGAGGTTCAGGAGGGCCATGCTGAGTCCTGTTCAAACGATTACTCTGGAGTTCGCCGCGATGCCCGGCAGCGTGGCCGGGGGCTTTTAGCCCGTCCCGTCGCCAGACGCCCTCCACGCAGTCTTGTGAGTGCCGTGTCGTATTCCCAGAGCGGTGAATCTCTCGCGTAACCACCGCGTGCCCCGGTGGAGCGAAACCCAAAAGCCGCCGCAGTCAGGCGGAGTAGCACGTTCGGCAACGATGCAAAGCAGGTGGCCTTTTTCGGGACACGATGAAAGGGACCGTATACTAGGAGCGTTTAGCGCCAACGCCGACGTTCTGACACAACATCTATATGCCTCCCTTTGACCCTGCCATCCCCACGAGCGCCGTCTCGTTCGGACCGCTGCGGCCAGTTACAGTTCGAGCTTGGCACCATTGGCTTGCATATCTAACGCTCGTCGCGCTGCACATTTTGTTTGCTCTTAGGATGTGCGTGCCAACAGCATTGTATGATGAGTTCATCTATCTGGGGTTCGGGCGATTTTTCTCTGGGACAGCAGCTTTGCCCAGCTTCAGCCGGGGCGCGTTCGGATCCTTTGGCTATGGCTTATTCATCGCGCCCGCGTTTATTCTCACAAGCTCGTTCGGCCGAGCCTATCACCTTGTTCTGCTAATCAATGCGGCACTGATCAGCTCGGCCTATTTTCTCCTCTACTACATCGCGCGGGTAGCGCTTCGCGTGTCCCCGCGGCTGGCTCTTGCGATTTCATTCGTCACCTGCCTGTATCCATCGTTCCTCCTTTTCTCGAATTACGCGATCAGCGACAATGCGTTTGTTCCGCTGTTTCTGCTGGTCATGGTGTGTGCCGCTCGTTTCATCGAACGCGGCACGCTTATCAATGCGGCAGCGCTCGGTCTTAGCACCGGCTTACTTTATGCAGTGCACAATCGATCCCTCGGCGTCATCGCAGTCATCTCGCTTCTCCTGATCTATCTCGTGGCAACCCATCGATATTCCTTACCGGCGACCGGGCTCGTGATCGTCATTGCCGCCCTTGTCATGTACGGGACCCGCCTCGTTGATGCTGTCCTGCTGATAGAAGGTTGGGGAAGGCCAACCGCTGAAACGACGATCGCCGGTACGCTGGGATCGCTCCTCACTCTGCGCGATCTGAGGGGCGCGTTCGTGGCTTTGGTCGGTGAGGTCTATTATCTGCTCGTCGGCACCGTCGGGCTTTGGACAGCTGGATTTTTGTACGGAGCGGCGGCGTTACGGTCCGGCTCGCGGACTGCGTCGCTTCGGCTTCCGGGCCCCGACCGGGTCTTCGTGGCCTTTTCGCTGCTATCGGTTCTGAGCGTGCTGTTTGTTTCTTCCGTGTACATGCCATCGCTGGATCCGGCTCTGTCCCGGCCCGACTTTCTTTTAACCGGGCGGTACAACGAAGGCGTTGCCTCCATACCCGTCCTGTTCGGGATCACACTCATGATTTCAGGTGGATTTACCTGGCGCTGGCTTCTGATTGTACTGCCAGGATTCGCCCTATCGGGTCTCCTGAGCTTTGGCCAGCTTCGCGAGACGGATTGGTTACTGGGCCCGGCGCCCCGAATTAACATATTCGCCATGATGGGCTGGTTGCGAGGATTCCATACGGTCAACATCATCCTCGTTGGAGCGATTACCGCGAGTCTTTTTGTGGCGATGATATATCTTTCCCGGTTTCGCCTGGCGTTTCTGGCGTTCGTGGGGCTGCTTTTCATTATTCCGGCCTGCATTGAATTGCGATCGGACGTATGGCCAAACCAGCTTGCGATCTGGCCGCCAGCCGACCGCCGCAATGCGGAAGGACCATTGAAATTAGGCGCTGCCCTGGCCCGAATCGATGGGGCGAACATAGCGGTTAGCTACGACATGGCCGTGTGGAACGCTTTCCTGTACTCCAACGACCAGTTGTGGTTTCCGCGACTTCGCTTTCTTCAATATGACAGCGGAGGGAGGAATCCCCCGAAGTCCGATATTGTGATCGCCGGCCGGGGGTGGACGCGCGCCGGACAACCCGGAGCGTTCCGTTTGGCGGGTTGCGAGACCTTGGCGGATAACTGCCTGTATATCGGTTCCACGGACCTCTCCAGCCATCTGATTCAGGTTCCGTTAGGCACCGAAATTGGCTCGGCCGCGGTAATCGGCGTTGACGCCGAGGGGTTGTACCCCGAGGAAGGAGACTCCACAACACACTACCGTTGGACCAACGGGAACGCATCGCTCATCGTGCCGACGCCGGACGGTGCGCCAGCCAGGCGGCTTTCCATCAGCCTTAGGGCGCCCGCGAGGCTCCATCTCACCCTGGCGGCCAACCAAGTGTCGCTCTTCGACGGAGAGGTATCGCCCGGCGAATGGGAAGAGGTGGTCGACCTGCCGCGAGTCGGACCTGGATCGCAGCTCGTTATTAGCCTCCGAAGCGATACGTTTGTGCCGACGCCGGTGGACGGTTACACTCGAACCTTGGGAGTCCAACTCGTCTCCCTCAGGATTCTCTGAACCATTCGAGGCATGCAAGCTGTGGGCGAACATTACCCGTTAGCCGATTCCGCCGTTTCCCGCGACGCGCGTGCGGCCATTCGCTTGTGGGTAGTTGTTCCGGCCTATAACGAGGCCGCAACAATCGCGGAGGTTCTCGTGAGTCTGCGCAATATCCGCTGTCAGGTCGCAGTCGTCGACGATGGTTCGACCGACAATACTGCGGACCTGGCGGCAGCAGCCGGAGTTGTCGTCCTGCGTCACATTGTCAATCTCGGTCAGGGCGCCGCCCTTCAAACCGGAATCCAATACGCCCTCCGAAACGGGGGCACGCACATCTGCACGTTCGATGCAGACGGTCAGCACTCCGTGGAGTCCATCTCAACGCTTCTGAATGTTCTGCGCTCCTCCCACAGCGACGTGGTTATTGGTTCGAGAACTCTGGGAAGCGCTATCGGGATGCCGCTCAGCAAGCGGGTCCTTCTGAAGCTGGCTTTGTTTTTCACCCGCTTACATTGCAAACTACCGCTGACGGACACACACAACGGCTTGCGGATGATGACGAGGGCAGCGGCTGAGAGGCTGAGAATCCGGCAATCGCGAATGGCCCACGCGTCGGAGATTCTGAGACAGATCCAGGACAATGGGATGAAGTTCACCGAAGCGCCGGTGACAATTAACTACACTCGGTACGCGGTTAGAAAGGGCCAATCCGTTTTTGGGGCTCTGAGGATTCTCGCGGATCTGTTCTATGCCCGATGGACGCAGTGAGCACGGGACGCGGGAGACCAACTAATGGACGACCGATACTTTTTCGTTCACCTGCCAAAGACTGCCGGCACGAGCATGTTCCGCGTATTTCGCGACTTATTGGGTCCGGAGAACGTGGGACCGATGCTGGCGGATTTCGATCAGGTCGATATAGAAGCTGTCTCACAATACCGGCTGCTCGGTGGCCACCTTGGCTTCCAACATCTCCATCACTTCGGCGAGCGGCGCGTGTTCACGATGTTACGCCACCCCGTGGACCATTTGGTCTCCAGGTATTACTACTATCGGAGACTCATTACCGGCGCCTCCGCCGGCGTTCAGGTACAGATATCAAGGGATCTGACGCTGAATGAACTGGTGAGCGAAGAACAGCCGGAAACGCTGCGATTCTACTTCAACACCATGGTTTGGCAATTGGGCGGAATGGGCACCGCGAGCCATCAGAGCGGCTCCGAAACAGAAGCTCTTCGCCGCGCGAAGGAACACCTCGCGCAGTGCGACTTCGTCGGTATTCTCGAACACTTCGCGGACTCACTGGACTTGATGAGCTACACGTTCGGATGGCCTCCCGTGGAGACGATTCCTCGGGAAAACGCGACCTCCGATCGCCTTCCGCTCGAAAGCATCGATTCGGGGCTCCTCCGGCGGATCGGAGAGCGCAATTGGCTGGATATGGAGATCTATGAATACGGGCTTTCAATCTTCAAGCGGCAGAAGCGGGGAATGATGCGGCTTGCGGTGAGACAGCGATGCCCGACTGATCCGGGGCCTCCGGTGCCGGCGCGGGCCGACCGGCGTCTAACGCCCGCACCCGAGGTGGTGGGCACATCTCGAGTGAAAATCTTCAAGACGGAGGTCCTCAGTTCCCGGGGCCGCGCCGACGAGATCTGCTCCGGCGAAATCTGCACGGTCCGGGTCCTCCTCCTTGCCCAGGACAACGCCGATTGCGTCACCATCGGCCTGACCATTCACAACAACTACGGCCAGGCGATTTTTGGATGCCGTTCGAGCGCCCACGGCGTTCAGTTTTCAATCGGAAGAGGCGACGTCCGCGAGATCTTGTTTCGAGTTCCGTTCCGGCTCGCCCTGGGCAGGTACAAGATCAACATTAGTGCGTTTAAGAGCGACTGGGGTAAAGCGCCGGACCGCTTGCAAGCAGCTCTTGCGGGAGAGCCCGAAGAAATCTACGACTACGTTGCAGGCGCGGCGGAGGTATTTATATCTCGGATCCCCGGACCGAGGTTTTATGGTCTCTGTAACCTTGCGCCGTCGGTCGAGGCAGGCGACACCCTTGCACTGGACGAGACATTCGACTGCGAGTTGTCGCAACCGATCATGTTCAACAACTCCGGGCGCGGACCCCGGCATCTGGGCACGGGATGGTCGGATCCGGAAGCGGGAGGCACATGGACCATGCAGCACGCCGCCCACCTGCTCTTTGGCATGCGAGGTTTTCCGAACCGAGATGTCATGCTGAAGGCCACGATTCAGGCTTTCTGCCCGGAATCCTTTCCATCGCTGACGGCGGACGTCCTCGTGAACGGCCGCAATCTGAGCGTGTGGCGGATTGACGGTAACGACACTCGCGTCCAGGTGGTACGCGTTCCGGCAGTCATGACGGAGAGCCCATTCCTGCATGTTCTCTTTTCTATTCACGATCCCCGCAGTCCGGCGGCAACGGGAGTGTCAGATGACAAAAGATTGCTCGGCATCGGCTTGCATCAAATCGAATTCTGCGACGCGCCAGAGGGGCTCGATGAAGTCGATGGCGCACTGGCGATCTGACCGGATGTATTTACCGCCTCGCCAGCCAGCTGAGCGAGCGTGGATGAGACAACGCGGTACAAGACTGGCCGCAAATGCGCGACAAAGTACTTTTTCACATGGTGTAGATCCGGTGAAGAAGGAGAGGAACCAGCGAAGTCAAATCCGGCGCAAACCCTTGATAGGCAAGCGGAACCAACACGGGAGGTTGTCATTGCTATCGTCCCGCTCCCTGCGCTCAGCAGTGATGCTTGCTTGGTTCTGGATAACGATTGGGTAAAGAATCGGGACTTCCATGAAGCAGGGAGTCTGCCTTGATGAGCGCAGCTCACACTCGGACGGCGTGCGCCATTCCGGTTGACATTCCGAATCGTGACTTCGGCTTGGCTGGTGTGCTAGTTTTGTGGAACTGAAATGCGACTTCTCCCGGTTTTGAGAACCAGTCTAATCGCCGCCCTCTGCTTGTGGGCACAAGGGCAAGACACACCCGGCAAGACCGAGCCGGCTAACGAATCGAAGGGCCTGCCACCGAGGGCGTCCGCGGACGAATATCAGGCTAAAGCGCAGGCCGGCGCGGTGACCATCGGCGCCGAGTTTGTGGAGCACTCCGTACCGACAGCCGACGGTGCCTATTCCACGGACGACTACGTGGTGGTCGAAACGGGGTTGTTCGGCCCGCCAAACGCTCGGCTCAAGCTGTCCCCGGGGGATTTTTCGCTCCGCATCAACGACAAGAAGTCGCCTCTGCCCAGCCAGCCCTATGAACCCGTGTCCCACACCCTCAAAGATCCCGAATGGGCGCCGCCACCTGCTGAGGAGGAGATTAAATCGGAGACTGGCCTCTCCACTAACGGGAAGCTCGCAGACGCGCCGGTGCGAGTCCATATGCCGGTTAAGATGCAACTCGCGATGGAACAGCACGTCCAGAAGGCCGTACTACCGGGAGGCGATCGCGCCCTTCCGCAGGCAGGACTGCTTTTCTTCGAATACCGGGGCAAGGCGAAGACCATCCATTCGGTCGAACTGATCTACACTGGCCCAGCCGGCAAAGCCACCCTGGCGCTCCAGCCATAACGGAAGCGACGCTCCCGTCCGCTTGTCACGGACGGGTGACGCTGAAAAGTTCGCGGTTGCCGCGGCACAAGTTAATGAACACTCGTGCCGCCAGCAAACCACCGATAGGCCAAGTGGCCTCGCGGACGCGATTGTCAGAATCTTACCAACAGGCCGGCGGACGCGCTCGCCTGACTGCGGCGAAGGTCCGGGAACCACACATCGCTGGCGCCACCGCAGGCCGCCTGCGCTGCCGGGAGGCTACCCTGCATGGACGACACGCCGCTCGTGCATGTGTAGTACTGCGGATAGAGATTGTCGCCGCCTGGAGGCGTGACGCCCTCGCGGCCTGCGAAGTACGGAATATCCGAGTGACGATACCCCACTTCCAACCACCATGTGAAGTACTCTTTCGGCATGTACTGGATGTTAATCGTACTGTCCCACATGTGGGCCTTTTGACCAGGATTCTCCGTGAAGTAAGGCGTGCCCGATTGGGCAGTGGCCCCGTCGATCGGCGGCAGCAACGTCAGATAGCGGCCGAAGTTGCTCATATCTCCGCCGCCCAACGTGACGGCGAATAGATCCTTGTGGAACCAGTACCGGTCATAGATCATCCATCCCACAAATGACGACTTATTCTGGCTTGGTGCGCCCGTGCAGCTAATTCCGCCGCCATATTGGCACCCGGCGTCGGCAGTGAGCGAGAATGCCGCCTTGGAGAGTCCCATGCTGTTCGGATTGTTGACGTACCTTACCTCGATGCTATCGTCCTCGTGAATACGTTGCGTGTTGGGAAGGCCCACGTTATCCTCTCCGAGGGCATACGAGTTAAAGACCGCCTTAAACCATTCCTTCGGCATCCACAGAACCTGCCCTCCTACACCGGGGTGGCTGTTGTACTTGGCGTAGGATTGCCAGCCGTTGATAAACCAGGGTTCTATCTTCAGTTTGTTGCTTACGAATATCTGCGCACGAGCGCCGTTGAAAAACCACGGCGTGTTAGACGACACATAGGACGGCTGGTAAGTCCAGTTGTCAAAATTGTAGTAGCTGAACAGGCCGATGTACGACACGAAGATACCCGCTTCGATATTCACTCCGTGGAGGGCATCGAAATGATACCCGCCCCAGGCTTCAGATACGTATCTGTAAGCATCTTTCAGATCCCACTGGCCAACC
>Ga0181535_10002301_pt1 | contig 23622 bp, 21 predicted proteins | sample PEATcosm2014_Bin_44_FD_119774 | JGI IMG/M metagenome (GOLD analysis project Ga0181535, IMG submission 119774) | Peatland microbial communities from MTU Mesocosm Facility, Houghton, MI, USA - PEATcosm2014_Bin17_30_metaG | ecosystem: Environmental > Terrestrial > Soil > Wetlands > Peat | place...
GCGGTCAGTTCACGATGAACTGGTCGCCGCTACTTTCTTACGAAGCCGCCTCACGACAGAAATGAGAAGTAACGGAATTCCAATTAGCCAAAGGACTGCGGTAAGAAGATTACTGGTTACATGAGCAAGCAGAATGCCTTTTGCCCATTCATCCGACACTGCTACCTCGAGACGAGGATTGCAACCAGCTAAGCGCCGCCCGTCTTTCAGAAAGTTCACCTCCAACTTATAACTCCGCCCATATTCTCCTTGGAACTTTCCCAGACCTTTGGATATATCCAAGTTGGCCCAATCATTTCCAATGTTAGTGTTGGAGGTACCGTTTGCAATAACATGGCCTCTACTAGATAAGGTCCATGTGGCTTCGATAACAGAAGAAGTACTTTCGCATCTCCGAGGATTGCCCGCCCAATTGGTCCATGTCCCTAAAAGGCAATTGAGGGTGTCAAATGGAAGGTTTTTCTGGACAACGATGCTGATTAAATATGGAGCACTGATGTTGATTTTGAATTCCTTTGAGATGATCTCACCCGGAGACAGAGTAATCGGGATATCAACTGGAGTCCAATGGCGGGTGCTCACCCAAAGCAGCCCAATTGCTTGTATTGCGAGCCCGACCAGAATCAGACCCAATCCTGTTTTTGTTCCCCGGCGCATCGCCACGATTATGCTCCAGATGGTCAATTTCAAAAGTAGCTAGCTTTGTTCACCCCAGAAGTTGCGTGACTGCGCTACTCAAATCGCCAGGTGAATCCCGTGGTGAGTCCGAATGGATAGCCGGGGGTGCCGTGCACGCGCGCTTCCTCCGGCGCCGTCGGGGTCAGGCTGGCATACGAAGGTATGCGCACGCCCGCAACCTCATTGACCGGGTGGCCATTAACGAAACTTCTCTTCATAACTTATTCGAGCCGAAAGTGTAATGTAACCCGAATCGCGCCTGAATCGGTTCGACGGGGTGGTAAACGTTTGTGAATGTCGGCGCGGCTGTTGGCGTTATTCGGGCTTCGTAGGCGTAGTCAATGTCGCTATCGCGGCGGTTCAGCAAATTCAAAACTTCGGCCGAAACGCGCCATCTCTTACTAATTTGATAACTGGCCCCCAGGTTGAGCAACGCCGTTAAGTGTGACTGATAAAGTCCGTCGGACGTCAAATAGCGCGGGCCAAAGTAGCGCAGGCGCAAACTCGCCGAAAAGCCTTTGAGGTCGTGCAGTGTGGCGCCCGATGCAATCACCCACCCGACCGCTTCGGGCACATACTTGCCACCCGGGCTGCCTGGCGCCGCATCATCTCCATCGATTGAGGTAAAAAGGGCGCGGGAGTTTGCAATGTCAAAATCAAAAGTCCAATGTTCCCGTGGCGTGTAGTAGTTCGCCCATTCGATGCCATAGCGGTTGCTCGACTGCTCTGAGGCAACCGTGCCTCCGGTGTCGCCATCCTGCTGCAATTCGGAGTTGCTGTGGAGATACCAGAGCGCAAGGGTACTTTGCAGATGCGGGACGGCCGCAGTGCGCACGCCGATCTCCCCGCCTTTGGTCTGGACCAGGGGAGAAATCGGGGTGCTGGACGTGGGGAAAGGATTGTCAGGCGAAATCGGTTCCTCCCTTTGCGTTGCGCCACGCGCGTCGTTGCTGTGGAAACTGAATCCGCCCTGTACATAGATTTCAGTCTTGGCCCACGGCCCCAAAATCAAACTTGCTTTGGGGCTGGGCAGGAACTTGGTGGCCGAGCCGGAATTGAGCTGCGCAAAATTGACCGGGCCAAAGATGGGGGAGACATAAGTGGGGGTCAAGTTGGTGACGACATATTTTGCGTCGTCGCCGCGCAGGGCCACGACCGAGCGAAATTTGCTCGACCACTGGATTTTAGTTTCCACAAAGGCGCTTCCCACCGTGTCCGTAAATTTATTCAAATCCGTGTCCGCGGGTAAGATTGCCGTCAGATTTGCATTGGTAGCGCACTGGGGGATGGGTTCGTCATTGCAGGCGTTGATATCATTCTTGTCCGTGCGCACACGATCTTCCGTCCGGAAAAGGCCGTTGTGGACCCAATCGTTGCGGAGCTGCAAGCCGAACGTATTTGCCACCTTGCGGCCAAACCATTGGCCGAAAATCGTATGGCGTACGTCAAACCCCGCCACCCAGCGTCTGTCCTGCTGTTCGAACTGATCGCCCTTAATGGGGTCATCCAGGTAGTAAGTGAAATCGGAAAATAAATTGAGGTCGTAATAAAATCCGTAGGCCATGATTTTCGTCATGGAATTTGCGCCACGGCGATGCCATTCAGACTGCAAGCTATAACGCTGTGAACGGCCACCGTCGGTCGGGTTCAGTGCGCCGAAGAAGCCAACCATGGGTATAGCGCTAACGGGGATTTGATCGCTCGAGTTCCATGTTCCACGGTAAGCGCGGGCCGTGATGCTGAAACCCTTGTCGTCTCCTCCCTGGCTGTAGGTTAGCAGGCCGTTGAATTTGTAATAATTATCCTCATGCGTCGTCCATGGGCCGTTATCGTGATACGCTTCTCCGCCGTAGAGCAAACTACCCGACCCGAGCTTTTGCGATGTGCCGAAAACGGCCCGCCCAAAGCCATACATGCCTCCTTCGACATCGAAGAAGTTCTGGGGCAGCGTCTTGAAAAACACCAGATGGGCATTTCCAGCTGAGCCATAGTTGCCGACATCAGCGGAATAAGGACCTTTCTCGAAATCCACCCGCTCCACAAACTCCGGGATGACGGTGTTCATGTCCGCGTACCCCTCGCCGTGCGCGTGCGACGGCAGGTTAAGCGGCATGCCGTCGATGAAAATGGCGAAATCTGTGCCGTGGTCGAGATTGAAGCCGCGAAGAAAATATTGGTTGGCCTTTCCGCCGCCAGCGTGCTGAGTGATGATGACACCGGGAACCGTCTCCAAAACTTCTCCCGAACGAAGAATCGGACGATCTTGGATTTCCGTTGCGCCCACCGTTCCCTGGGTGGCGGACTCGGCAATTCCGATGAGGTCATCCTCCCGGCCCTGCACGTTTATGGTGGTGCTCACAAAGCTAATAGCCAGAGAGACGCGCAGCAAGGCCGGCGCCTCAGTCGTCCCTATGGTGACGGGGATTTCTTTGGTTTCAAAACCGGGACTAGATACCACGAGTCGATAATCACCTGCCGAGAGTCCAGAAATAATGAAGGAGCCGTTCGTGTCCGACTGCGTCGTTTTTTGTACAGTACCGTTCGCGCTTCGAACCTGCACGGTAGCTCCGGCGATCGTCGCGCCAGACGGGTCGACGACAGTTCCTGATAGCTGAGTGATTTTTTGAGCAAATAAAAGGTTGGGAACAAGAAGCAACAAGAACAGCACACCTTTCCATTTCATTACGGCAACACCCTCCTGCGGGTGCAAAGCGTAAGCGGAATTGTTCATGGCGATGTCTCCTCGACAGGAGTCCGCAACCGATCATGAATCGTCTGTGACACGAATATTAAAGTTGTGCTACCGGAGTTGTAACACGACTATTAAATTCGTGCTACAGAATTTTTCACACTTCCAAGTGACCAGCGTCACCCGTCGCGTGGTTTAATTGGGTTACAGGGAAGCACAATGCAGGAAGAGGCTCGCGTCCGAGCCGGAGCAGTTTTATCGTTCGTATCAGGGGAGCTTGGTCAAAAAGCGTGCTAAAGGAGAGTGTGACCTATGACGGAACTGGTGCGAACCGGCGTCTCGATTGAACGGGAGCTACTTGAGCAATTCGATAAGGTCATTGCCCGGCGAGGGTATGGCAACCGTTCGGAGGCGTTGCGCGACCTGATTCGGGAAGCTTTGATTACCGAAGAGGTGAACGACAACAAACCGGTAGTTGCCACGCTTTCGATGGTTTACGACCACCATCGTCCGAACCTCTCCAACAAACTGACGGAGACTCAGCATCACCACCATGACAACGTGCTGGCGGCTACGCACGTCCACCTTGACGCGCACAACTGCCTGGAAGTTGTGATCATGAAAGGCCGGAGCGGCGAAATCAAGCATCTTGCCGATCACATGCTGAGCATGCGCGGAGTGAAGCACGGCAAACTTGTCTTGACCTCCACGGTTGGAGACGAGTGATCTGGAGAATCCGCTCCGGAGGGCAATAACCAGCGGTTCAGGCCGACTTTCAAGGCCGCAACACTCCGTCAAATGTGCTATACTCCCCGCACTCGAATTGAGCATTCAGGACGGAAGATCAGCCAGACCAGTCTAGGGGAAGACATGCCCCATAGGAGTTTGATGACTCCCTACTCTGAAACTGATTCAGGTTGGACAACAAGCCGAAGCGGATTCAATGGCTAACCGTTTAGTTGGGAACATTCTGCAAAATTTAGAATAAAGGAGACTGAAGTTTATGGAGGGTCAAGTACAGAGTGAGGTACTCCAAGCGACTGGTGTTACTGGATTGAGACCCACCAGACAGAGGGTCGTTCTTGTTCTAATTCTGCTGGTTACCTTACTGGTCGCTTATCTGGATCGAGTGAATGTTTCCGTTCTCCTGGCGGACAATGCGTTTCTTACCGACATGGGTATTAAAGGCCAACCGGTACAAATGGGCCTGCTCATGACATTGTTCCTGATCGCCTATGGGATTTCCAACATCGTTCTTAGCCCACTAGGCGATATCCTGGGGCCGCGGAAAGCGATGTCTTTATCTATCCTTCTATGGGCTGGCGCACTGTTCATGGGCGGTATTGCCGCAACTTTTACGATCATGTTGGCGGCAAGGTTGATTCTTGGGCTAGGCGAAGGCATGCATTGGCCGATGCAGAGCAAATACGTTAAGAACTGGTTCCCGCCGCATGAACGCGGCAAAGCGAATGCGGTTTGGGTGGTCGGGCTGATGGCTGGACCGGCTATTGCCATGCCCTTTTTGACTTGGGCGATCCATTCTTATGGCTGGCGCACCAGCTTTTCCATTCTGGTCGGTTTGGGATTGGTCCCGATGCTGTTGCTGTGGTTCTGGACGACAGACTATCCGCGTCAGCACAAGCGGGCGAATCAGGCGGAATGTGACTTAATCGAAGCAGGACAAAAGGCCGAAAAGGAGGCTGAAGCTCAAGCCGGCCATGTGACGGTATGGCAAAACATTGGAGTATTTATTTTTAATTACCGGTTCTGGTTAGTTACTCTCCACTATTTCTGTCTGGCGTCGATCTGGTGGGGAATGATGGCATGGTTGCCTTCTTACCTTAAAGTAGCCCGCGGATTTTCCTGGGCTGCCATGGGCGCTTGGTCTGCGCTTCCTTATATCCTTGGTATAGCCAGCGTGCTGGCATCAGGATATATCTCGGACAAGACAGGCCGACGTGCTCCGGTATGCGTAGTCTCCATGCTGGGAGCTGCTGCTGGCATCTATTTCGGCGCGCATGCCCCGAACAATGTTGCGGCGGCCATTCTGATTTCTCTGGGGATTGCTTCCATCGGGCTCGGTATTGCGCCGGCTTGGGCAATGATTCAACGTATCGTTCCTGGCAAGGCAATTGGCGCCGGAGCAGGCATGATGAATGGCGTTGCCAATGGCGGCTCGGCATTTTCACCAGTGCTGATAGGCTTCTTTATCAGTATTTCAGGTAGTTATATGGGTGGCCTGATGTTCTTAGTCGGGCTGGGCCTGTTTGCTGCTTGCTGTACAACGATTTTGTCTTACCAAAAATATTAGTCCCTAAGAAATGAGGGGCTGAAGAGGTCCGACGCCGGCCCCCAACGGCGCGGACATTCTCCTAACTTTCTACCCTGAAGATGGCAAAGCGGCCCTGGCGACAGGGCCGCAACTATTTAGTGATTCCCCTGATGAACCGGGAAGAAACCGCGCTGGCCAGGGGGGCGGAGATCCGCCCTGAGCCAGCGCCTTGGTTCAGACCTTGACCATTTTCCCAGGGTTCATGCGGTTATCCGGGTCGAGCGCGCGTTTGATGGTGCGCATCACCTCGAGCGCCGGGCCGTGCTCCGCTTCGAGGTACTTCATCTTGCCGTAGCCAATGCCGTGCTCCCCGGTGCAGGTGCCACCCATGGCGAGAGCGCGAGTAGCGATGCGCCCCGCCAGGCGCTCGCCCTCGGCGATTTCCGCTTCGTTCTCGGGATCGAATACATAGACGCAGTGAAAATTCCCATCGCCCACGTGGCCCACCAGCGCGACGGGAAATGGTGCGTTGCGATTGTCCTCCTGTGTCTCCCGAATGCACTCGGCAAGACGCGAGATGGGCACGCACGCATCGGTGGCCATTCCCTTCGAGCCGGGACGGAGTGCAATCGCCGCGTAGTAGGCCGCGTGCCGTGCTTCCCACAGTTTGTCGCGATCTTCCAGTCGAGTAGCCCACTGGAATCCCTTGGCGCCGTGCTCTTCGGCAATCGACTGCACGAATTCCGCCTGCTCGGCAACATGACGATCGCTGGAGCCGTGAAACTCGAAAAACAATGTCGGGGCAACGGGGTAGTCAGTCTTAGAGTACTTATTGATCGCGTCCATCTGCGCGTCGTCAAGCAGCTCAATGCGGGCCACCGACGCGCCAAACTGGATGGTTTCAATTACGGTTTTCACCGCGCTATCCACGCTCGGGAATGAACAGACCGCAGCGGAAACAGCCTCGGGCAGCGGGTGCACGCGCAAGGTAAGGTTGGTGATGATGCCGAGCGTGCCTTCGGAGCCGACGAACAGACGAGTCAGATCGTAGCCCGCGGAGGACTTGCGAGCACGGGTGCCGGTCTTGATGATGGTTCCATCGGCCATCACCACGGTGAGCGCGAGCACGTTGTCGCGCATGGTCCCGTAACGGACGGTCGTGGTTCCTGAGGCGCGGGTCGCGGCCATGCCGCCCAGGGTCGATTCGCCGCCCGGATCGACATAAAAAGTGAGTCCGGTGTTGTCGAGCGCCTTGTTCAGTTGTTGCCGCGTAACGCCAGCCTCGACCGTCACATCGAGATCTTCCGCGCTTACCCGGAGCACTTTGTTCATTTCGCGAAGGTCGATTGAAATGCCGCCATAGAGGGCATTGACGTGACCTTCAAGCGAGGTTCCGCCCCCGAAGGGAATCACCGGGACCTTGTACTTGGCGCTGATCTTCATGATCTCGCTGACCTCTTCGGTCGTATGCGGATAACAGACGGCGTCGGGCATCGCTGGCGGATGATAGGTCTCGCCGTGGGAGTGGTGTTCGCGCTGTACCAGGGCAGTGCTGGCGCGCGAGCCGAGCAAAGACTTCAGTGCCTCCACGGCGCTGTCGAGTTGCGCGGCGGACGCGAACGTTGCTTGCGTTTTCTGCATATGGACTCCTAGGTCGAAGCGCGGCCGGGGTCCCGGCTGACGGCGCTCAAGTTCTTAGATAGGCGCTCTTTCCGGCACAGAAATTCGCCGGAAGCTACCCACCTGGGTCCCCGTCACAGGCTACGGGCGTGCGTTGGGGCGGACGAGACACTGACAACGATATACCAGAACTCAGAGAATAACCCAAGCCTTACTTATAAAGCGACTCCGGGCGTAGAACGCCTGCCCAGACTAAGATGCTCCTGTCCTGTCGCGCCCTCTCCTTTCGGCTTGCGCAATCCGCTCTTCGACCTGCTGGATCGCGTACGCGATGTTCCGGTCTTCCAGATACGCAATGATCAAGGGCGCCAATTCCGGCGCATGCGCGCTGGTGTCATGGGTAAGCCAGGGAAGATCGAAAGCGGTGGCCAGTCTCGGCCAATGCAGCGTGCGGCCGGCAATGACAATGTCATTGGATGAATAAAATGCGATCCGCTCCGGCATTCTCCGCTCCAGCTGGACGGCATCGGCCCAGATTGGGGAATTGAGGCAGATGACGCGCAGGTCTTCGCGGCCCTGCTCCTGTAACTTCGCCGCCAGCAAGCCGCCGAGACTGACGCCGATGACGACCGTGCTCTTCGGGATATCCAGCTTTTGCAACTCGGCCAGCGAACGCTCGGCCAGAATCTCTCCATCCGCGTGCAACAGCCTGGGACGCTGAAACGAACTCACGGGCTTTTGGGGATAGTGGCGGCGCAGAAGTGCCTCTATGTCCTTGACGCTGCCTTCAGGGCTGCCGCCCTTGCCGTGCAGTAGAAATATGTTGTCGAAGCTCACGATGCTCCTTCGGAACCGCCGCTCAGAACTTTCTCGATCAAGCACGGGCCTTCCATAGCACTACGCGCAGCGGGGCATAGCGGGGCCCGGCGGCCGCCGCAAGACCGGGAGCCATTATAGTTTCCCGAATACGAACTCCGGTATTCCACATATTTTGATCTTCTTGCGGGTTAGGACGATTCAGCGATATAGAATCGCCTTGCCAGGGGATGAAATCTATGGCGCATTCATCTAATTTGCCGACCAACGGGCCATGGGCGGTACAGCGTCGTTGGGTACGAGTACCGGTCAATGTGCGGGTACGGCTGCGGTACGAGCGAGAAGGCAAACAGCAGCAATGCCATTGCCGGAGCCTTGATATCTCTGAAGGCGGCATGGGGCTGATATCTCCTTACGAGATTGAGCGCAATCAAATGGTAGATCTTGAATTCTCATTGCCGGAAACGAGCGTACCACTCACTTTGCGAGCGGTGGTTCGCAGCCAAGTTGGCTTTCGCCTGGGTTGCGAGTTTATCTTGCCGACTGACAGTCTGAAGACAGAGATTGCCCGTTATGGTCGTGCGTTCCCGCCACCTAAAAGTCCGTGATCGGCTGCTGGGACGCGGTTAAAGATGCGCCTTTTAGCATCTGCATTGAATGGAGCCGAGCTGGGATGCCCGTCTCGGCTGGGTAGTTTTCCGACCGCGATGCGTACGCGTGAATAGCCGGAGCTAGCCAGCCCTAGTATTTGGGAACCTGTGGGTCGACCCGGTCGGCCCAGGCAAGAATGCCGCCGGCGAGATTACTTGCCTTGCGGAAACCAGCCTTGCGCAGGAAATCGACGGCCTTCGCACTGCGGACGCCGCTGCGGCAGTGGGCCACAATCTCGCGGCTAGAGTCGAGTTCATTAACTCGCTTCGGCAGATCGCCCAGCGGAATAGGGTACCCACCAAGGTTGCAGATTTGGTACTCGTGCGGCTCGCGCACATCCAGAATGAATACGTCCTCGCCGGCATCGAGTTTGTTCTTCAGCTCCTCCGGTTGAATTTCGGGAACCTTCGTGTCCATCGGGCTCTCTTCTCCGCGAATACCGCAAAACGCGTTGTAGTCGATAAATTTGTGGATCGTGGGATGTGTCCCGCAGAGGGGGCAGTCGGGGTCTTTGCGCAAGCGAAGCTCACGGAACCGCATTGCCAAGGCATCGACCAGCAGCAGGCGGCCGACGAGGGAATCGCCGGAGCCGAGAATCAGTTTGATAACTTCGGTCGCCTGAATAATGCCAAGCAGACCTGGCAGGACACCCAGCACACCGCCTTCCGCGCAGGAAGGCACCAGTCCGGGCGGAGGCGGCTCAGGGTAGAGGCAGCGGTAGCAGGGGCCGTCTTTGGTCGCAAAGACCGTAGCTTGGCCCTCGAAACGGAAGATGGACGCATACACATTAGGCTTGCCGCTGAGCACGCAGGCGTCGTTAACCAGATATCGCGTGGCGAAATTGTCAGTTCCATCGGCAATGATGTCGAAGTCGCGAAATATCTCCAGGGCGTTGTCGCTGGTGAGCCTGGTTTCAAAAGGGCGGAGGTTGATGTAAGGATTGATGGCCGCCAACTTCTCTGTCGCGGACTGCAACTTCGGGCGGCCAACGTCGTTCGTCGTGTGAATTACCTGGCGCTGCAAATTGGTGTAGTCCACGACGTCAAAGTCGACGAGGCCGAGAGTGCCCACGCCGGCCGCAGCCAAGTAGAGCGCAAGCGGCGAACCCAACCCGCCGGCGCCGATGCACAACACGCGCGCCGCCTTGAGCTTGAGCTGCCCGCCCATACCCACTTCGGGCATGATCAGATGGCGAGAGTAGCGGAGGATTTCGTCGTTGCTTAGCGTGAGAGCTTGCGGATTTTCAAGAACCGTGGACATCGTGGAGATCCTGAGTTGTCACCGTAGGGTGATTTGATACCAGCAAAGGCCAAAACTAACGGTTGCCGCCGGCGATTGATGGAACGATGGAGATCGTGTCGCTCTCCTGCACTGGGGTGCTTTCCTTGCTGAGGTAGCGAATATCTTCGTCGTTGAGGTACACATTGACGAACGCCCGCAGCTTGCCGTCATCGGTGAAAAGATGTTTGCGCAGCTCGGGATTCCGGCTGACCAAGCTGCTGAGTGCTTCTCCGACGGTGCCGGCGGGAACCTCTACGCTGGCCTGTTTTCCGGCGTATTGCCGCAAAGGGGTTGGTATCATCACTTTCATTACAGGTTATTGATGCAAACTGAGGCCCGGTGGTTTCAGGCGAGAGTGCTTCACCCCAACGACGCATGTTGGAGACGCAGGCGCGGTGGCAGATTCGACGACTATTCGACTGTGATTTCCTCGTCGTGAAACTGCTTATTGTCTTCTTCGCCGGCCAGTTCGAAGGAGTTGGTCTGTGCCGCCCGACCCTGTTCCACGCTGGTAATGACGTAGGAGCAGCCGATCCAGTGGGCTTCGGCGAGATCGGTCTGCGACCAACGAGCGGGATGGTCCGGATGCGAGTGGTAGAAGCCCACGATGTCCAGTTCCGATTCGCGGGCCTCGCGCTGGATGCGTATCAGTTCGCGAGGATCGATGTGGTAGCGGTTATGCGGAGAGTCGATGCGGGTGTTGCCGCAGCGCACTACGGCGCGCACGTCCTTGACGCCATCGCCGTCGATCTGACCCAGCAGCACACCACAGCACTCGTGAGGATAAGTCTGTTCGCCATGATGTCGAAGCTCTTCGAATTGCAATTTGCCAATCTTCAACACAATGCCCACCAATCGGGAATTCTAAGACGCGAAAGGTCAGGTTCAGGATAGGCTCGCCGAGGCTCTCCAGGGAAGCTGCCCGATTGGTCTTGAAGGTCCGATGCGGCTCAAAACTCTTTCCAGAACCTTTCGCTCAGGTACTTGTCGGCAGCATCGGGGAAAACGGTGACAATCACCGCATCTGGGCCCGCGCCGCCCGCTATGCGCAGGCAGCCGGCCATGGCTGCACCGGCGGAGATGCCGACCAGCAGCCCTTCTTCTCGCGCCATGCGTTTCACCAGCTCATAAGCTTCCTCGGTGCTGATTTCGAGATTGCAGTCGGCGACGTGGGGGTCGTAAATCTGGGGAACAATCGAGGTTGGCATGTGCTTGGCGCCTTCGATACCGTGGAAAGGCGAGTCAGGCTGCAGGGAGATACAGAGGATTTGCGGATTCAACTCTTTCAGCCTTCTGGCTGTGCCGATAAATGTGCCGCTGGTGCCGAGCGTGGCCACGAAATGGGTGATGCGGCCCTCTGTCTGGCTCCAGATTTCGTTTGCCGTGGTGTAGTAATGGGCGCGCCAATTGGCGTCATTGGAATATTGGTCGGCGTAAAAATATTTGTCCGGCTGGGCAGAGGCGAGCTCGCGGGCTTTTCGTATGGCGCCATCGGAGCCCTCGCCCGGGTCGGTAAAGATCATCTCAGCGCCGTAGGCGTGCAGGATATGTTTGCGCTCGGGAGAGACGTTGGACGGCAGGCAAAGGGTGACGGGGAAGCCCTGAACCGCGCCCAACATAGCGTAGGCGATTCCCGTGTTGCCGCTGGTGGAGTCCAGCAAAGTCTTTCCGGAGACGAGTTTTCCGGTGCGGGTGGCCTCAGCAACGATGCTGGCAGCTGCACGATCCTTCACCGAGCCGCCAGGGTTGATCCACTCGGCTTTCGCAAGCACCTGCGCGTTCAGATCGCGCGTGATGCGCTCGAACCGCAGAAGCGGCGTATTGCCAATGCGTTCCAGCGCACTTTGCCCGAGCAAGCGGGGGACGATTGCCAGCCTGGTGTGCTCTCGCGACATGAGTATTGGATGAAGAAAGACGAATTGCCGGATCGGGGTTATTCTGGTTTTTGTCGTTTCAAGAGCTACCGGACCGTGTATCGCATAGAGTTTTGCATGAACCCTACGTGGCGGTCAGGGCATCTGGAGGCTGTAGGCGCGTCATCCGAATAGCGGACCGTCTACTGAGGAGCCGGCAATGGAACATCAACACTCGCCTCGTTTTGTGCAGATCGTTACAGACGCGAAGAAAAGAGTTCGAGAGGTGACTCTGGACGAGGTGAAAGCAAAATTGCAAAACGGTGAGCAGTTCGTTCTCATCGACGTGCGCGAGGAAAGCGAATTTGCCAAGGACCACATTCCAGGGGCGATGCACATGGGGAAGGGAACAATCGAGCGCGACATCGAGCAGAAGGTTCCAGACCTGAACACGCCCATCGTTCTCTATTGCGGAGGCGGATTCCGTTCGGCATTAGCTGCTGATAATCTCACGAAGATGGGCTACCAGAATGTGCTCTCCATGGACGGAGGCGTTCGAGGCTGGCGGGAAAAAGGATTTCCTCTAGCGGCGTGACGGATTGCAACGGGCTCCACTCACTCCCTGGCGGCGACCACCGCGATCAAATTGCAAACAGAAAGCGAAACGAGCGCCGGATGAATCGAGGTTGCGATTCCGGCGCTCGTTTTGTCGCTTTCCGGCCTGGATGAGCAGAGCCGGGCTCTCCGGCGAGTGCTGTTTGACACTCGCCGAGGTTGAGGTCTATGCGGCCTTGCGCATACGTTCCTGCCTGATGAGCTCGTGGTAGGCAGGAACCGTAAGGAATTCGACGAAGGTCGGCGAAGTGTACATCTGGCGCATCAATTCAGCCGCTTTGTCATAAGAAGCATACTGGCCGGCGGGGACGTTTGCCTTCGCTTTTGCCAGCTCCTCATGCAGAATGGCATCGCAGAGCGGTACGTCGATTTCGCGGCCATCCTGCAGATGTGCCCGGTGATGAATCCACTGCCAGAGCTGAGAACGGCTGATTTCTGCCGTCGCCGCATCTTCCATTAAGTTGAACAAAGGCACGCAGCCGATGCCGCGCAGCCAGGATTCCAGGTACCCCATGCCAACCACGAGGTTCTGTCTGAGGCCAGCCTCCGTGATAGTGCCGGTTGGCACCTGCAGCAGGTCGGCGGCCGTGACACGGAACCCTGTGAGCTTCTTGTCTATCTGGTTCGGTTGCGGCATCAGGCGGTCGAAGGGTTCCTTGGCAATGGCTACCAGACCCGGGTGAGCCACCCAGGTTCCGTCATGGCCGTCGGTGGCTTCGCGCTCCTTGTCGGCTCGAACCTGCGCCATCGCCTTTTCGTTGATCTCCGGATTGCTCTTGACAGGGATGAATGCGGACATGCCGCCCATGGCGTGGATGTTGCGCCGATGGCAGTCGCGGATGACCATCTTGCTGTACGAGCGCATGAAGTGCGCGGTCATGCCGACCTGCCCGCGATCGGGCATGACAGCGTGGGGATCGTGGGCGAACTTCTTGATAAAGCTAAAGATGTAATCCCACCTACCGCAGTTCAAGCCGGCGGAGTGATCGCGCAGCTCGTAAAGAATCTCATCGGTTTCAAATGCGGCCAGAATCGTCTCAATTAGCACTGTCGCGCGAATGCTGCCGTGAGGCACGCCCAGCGCCTGCTGAGAGTAAGTGAAAACGTCGTTCCACAGCCTGGCTTCGAGATGGCTCTCCATTTTCGGCAGATAGAAGTATGGACCAGTGCCGGCCGCCAGCAGCGCCTTCGCGTTGCGGAAGAAGTACAGTCCAAAGTCGAACAGCGAACCCGACATGGGCTTGCCGTCGATCACAATATGCTCTTCATCGAGATGCCAGCCACGTGGACGGACGAACAACACCGCGGTTTTCTCGTTCAGTTTGTATTGTTTGCCGGTGGTCGGGTCGCTGTAGGTGATTTTGCGCGCGATCGCGTCGGTAAGATTGATCTGACCTTCAATGAGATTGCCCCAGGTCGGCGTGTTCGCATCCTCAAAGTCGGCCATGAACACGCTGGAACCCGAGTTGAGCGCATTGATAATCATTTTGCGGTCAGTGGGTCCGGTGATTTCAATACGGCGATCCTGGAGATCGGCCGGAATGGGGGCGACGGTCCATTCGGATTCGCGAATGTGCTTCGTCTCCGGCAGAAAATCGGGCTTCTCGCCTGCGTCGAGGCGCTTCTGGCGCTCTTCGCGGGCGGCAAGCAGTTCCAAACGGCGAGCATTAAATCGACGCTGAAGTTCCGCTAAGAAATGAATTGCCTCGGGTGTAAGCACCTGATCCTGCCCCGGATGAAGGGGCGCATCGATTCTGACCCCGCTGTTGGTCGTGGAATGTACGCTCATCAAATATCCTCTCTTCTCGGATGAAAGTCCGGCATAGGGCCCTGTTGAAGCCGGGGCCGCAGCACAACACGTGGCGCCCGTCGGCGGGATGCGGAAACCGGATGCATCCCTAACAATTCATATAGATGCAGTTCTGCCGTCATTCGACCCGTATTTAACGACTGGCACCCCGAATAGTAAAAAAGCGACTGTCTGGCACGGCGGTGACGAAGGCATCGCGCGCACCCACCTGTGCGCCGCACCTGCCGGGGATCACCGGCAAGCGCTTTAGCGTTAGTTGGGGCGAAGGTGCTCGCCACGCCAGCAGGCTTGGCTGGATCGTCCCTGTGGCAGTCTGGAAAAGGGGATGGTAGGTTCTGTATCCGGAATTATGCGCCCAGGCACGGCGCACAAACTGAATCGGCTCACTGGATGTTATCCGGTGAGCCGATCCATCTTACGGCTATTGCAGTGCGGCAATCCTATTTGTTGACCATGTGCTTAGGCAGCGCAAGTACGGTAATTGCTCCGGCAGCCACAGTAACAGCCATGACGATCATGGGGATCAAGTTGCCATGTGTCAGGTCCTTGAGATAGCCAATGGCGAAGGGGGCGACGAAGCCGCCGAGATTAGCAACCGAGTTGATCCAGGCGATGCCGGCGGCCGCCGCCGTACCCGCGAGGAATGAGGTAGGCAGCGCCCAGAACATAGGCGCCGCAGGAATGATCCCAGCCGCCGCGATCGAAAGCAATATGACGGCCAGTATTGTGTTCCCGCCACCAACCATCATGCTCAGAACCAAAGCCGCGGCGCCCACAAGCATGGGACCAGCCTCATGCCAACGGCGCTCACGGCGCTTGTCGGCGCTGGCTCCTAGCACGACCATCATAATGGCAGTGCAAGTGTACGGAATGGCTGACACCATGCCGATATTGAATACGCCCTTGACTCCAGCGTCCTTGAGGAGGGTTGGTATCCACAGCGTCAGAGCGTATTGACCCAGAGCGACGGTGAAGTAAATCCAGCACATCAGCCAGATGCGACCGTCGGTGAATACGGCCATAAGAGAAGGATGCTCTTTCTTTTCCTTGGCCTCCATGGCGACGTGGTACTCGAGAAGCTGTTTTTCTTCTTCGCTTAGCCATTTGGCGTCGCGAATCCTGCTACTGAGATAGCAAATGCAGGCGATACCCATAATCAGAGAAGGCACGGCCTCGAGAAGGAACATCCACTTCCAGCCAGGCCAACCCGCAGTGCCGTGAGTCAGCGCCATAATGGAGCCTGAAAGCGGGCCGCCGATCATCCCGGCCATCGGGATTCCGACCATGAAGATGCCCACCATCTTGGCGCGGCGGTGTGAGGGATACCAATAAGTGAGAAACAAAATAATTCCGGGGAAGAACCCTGCCTCGGCTGCGCCGAGGAAGAAGCGGACCAAATAAAACTGCATCGGCGTTCTCACCAAAAGCGTGAGCGCCGAGATAATTCCCCAGGTAATCATGATGCGGGTAATCCAGATGCGCGCACCCACCTTGTGCAAGGCGATGTTGCTTGGGACTTCAAAAAAGAAGTAGCCAATGAAAAACATGCCGGCGCCCAGTCCGTAGACTGTCTCGCTGAAATGGAGCTCGCCCAGCATCTGGAGCTTGGCGAAGCCCACGTTCACGCGGTCCAGGTAGGCGACGATGTAGCACACCATTAGAAATGGCAACAGACGTATGGTTACTTTTCGATAGGTTGCGTTTTCGAACTCCGGGGACACCTTGGGTGCAGTTAAGGCCCCAGGTCCGGCGGTCTTTAAGTCAGCCATTCGGGAACTCCTCGTAAACGATTTCGGCGTGGTCACGCATACAACTTCGCTTTCAGGAACGCAGTGGTTCCCGCTGCGCATTCAGCTCGTCCGGCTCTATGATGACTTCTGAGTATCTGGCACTGAATGATAGGTCGGGGTTTCACCCGCAGTCAAGGCGAATTTCAAAGGCGCATTACAGCCATATGGCTCTGGGGCGGCTTGAAGCGGGCCAAAACGGTGCTGAACGGACAGAATGGCCCGAACGAAAGCTGTCGGGGTAAGTGAACTTGGTCTGATGGACACAAAAAAAAGCACAAAGCAAAACCGGCCACGGAGTCGTGGCCGGTGAGTTAGTGTCTGAAGCCGTGCTAGTCGCCTGCTTTGGATGCGGGCTTGGCCAGCGGGAATTTCGCCAGAATATTCTCGAAGTCGCGCAATGTCAGCACCCCTTTCTTCTCCAGGGCGCGTGCCTTAACCTTCAGCAATATCTCCATTTGGGTTTCTTCGCTAGGCAGCGGATGACCGATCCTTTCCAGCCAGATCTTGATCGAGTCAGCGCCACTGTTCTTGCCTAACACGATCTCCGGTGCGTCGTGGCCGACAAGTTCCCAACGGTACGGGCAGAGCTCAAGCGCGTGCTCGTCGCCGCAGTTCCTGACCCAGCCGGAGATGATGCCGGACTCGACCTTGAAGATATCGTCGCCGAAGATGCCGCGATTGGGGCGTACCCGAACGCCCGCCATGGCAAGCACCTCCTTGGAGATCGCGTAAAGCTTCTCGGTCTTGATTCCCAAGTCGATGCCGTACATCGTCAACAGGGTCATGACCACGTCTTCGTAAGCGGCGTTGCCGGCCCGCTCGCCGAGAGCGGAAATGGTCGTGTGCGCCACGTTGGCTCCGGCGGCCAGGCCGAGCACCGTGTTGGCCGAACCCATGCCGAAGTCGTCGTGAAAATGGGTTTCCAGGGGCTTATTGATGCGCTCCTTGATTTTCTTAATCAGGTACGGGATGGCGTGCGGCGAGCAACCGCCGAAGGTGTCCACCACCGCCAGCGCGTCCATGTGGCCTTCCTTGGAGATGCGCTCGATCAGGTCCAGAAACCAGTTGATATCCGCGCGCGAGGCATCGATGGGAAAGAAGACCGTGTAGAGGCCGGCCTTTTTGGCGTACTGGGTTGCCTCTACCGACAGACTGACCGCCTTTTCCAGAGGCCACTTGTAGGCATACTTGATGATGTGATCGCTTGACGGCACTTCCATCACGATGCCATCGACGCCGCAATCAACGGCCCGCTGAACGTCTTCCTTCATGCAGCGGCCGAACGCGAAAATCTTGGGGCCAAACTTGCGCTTGACGATTTCCTTAATGGCCAGTTCGTCTTCTTTGGAGACCGCCGGCATGCCCGCTTCAATGCGGTGTACACCCGCCTCGGCCAGCAGTTCCGCGATGCGAACCTTGTCGTCCTTGCGGAAGGTCACGCCGGCTTGCTGCTCACCGTCGCGCAACGTGACGTCGTGCAACTCGATCTTGGGGGCGAATTTAAGTTGAGACCTAACTTCCTCGGCAAAATTCCAAGGACTGGTAAACCATTTTTTCGTTTTGTTGCTCATGAGAACCTCACTCCTGCCGCAAAAATGTGTTTGGTATCCGATCCGAAACGGAAGCGCTTCTGAGGTACACCGAGGCTGAGCCCGGAGACCATGATCGATGCAAATAGTTACACTGACGGCTCGTGTGAATTCTACGCTGGCTGGTTCTGCATGGTCAATTTGCATTTGCGCCGCGAGGCGGTGCCAGCTGTCATGCTGAGCGGAGCAAAGCATCTCCCGGAAACTGTCTCACCCCGCGCCGCGCCGGGTGTTTGATGAAATCCTCTGGCTATGCGTCAGCCCGGGGCAGTGGTGGGGATTCCGGCGTTCTTTCGCTCCTCCACCCCATCAACCGCAACCACGGCGGTTGTTGGGGACCCCGGCTTCGCTCAGGATTTCGGCAGGCGGCTGAGACGCCGCCTTAACGCCTCAACTTCGCTCCCCGGTCGCTCAGAATGACATATTAAGAGGCGATAGGCGTCCTTCCGGGACACCGCCGGTCGCGAGCTCGCCGGTCGATCCTGAGTGACTGCTTGTGAACTGGTTCTGCTGTGTGCCGAAATTTGCCTTTAGGTGGTGGACATCGAGCACCATACATGGCATAAAATCATGCACCTGCCCGCCTCAGTCGAGCGCACGCAAACCAGGCGCTCGCCGGCAACCTATAGCGAGGAATCAAATGGCAAGTCAGAACCCTTACGAAGTTGGCCTCGACAAGAACATTGCGAATTATGCGCCGCTATCGCCGCTCTCTTTCATCCGGCGCACCGCAGCCGTGCACCCGGAGCGAACCGCGGTAGTGCACGGAGATCTCAGGCGCACGTGGCGCGAGACCTATAAACGCTGCGGTCGGCTGGCCTCTGCACTGAGCCGACGTGGTATGAGTGTGGGCGATACGGTGGCGGTGATGACCCCGAACATTCCCGAGGGCCTGGAAGTGCATTTCGGGGTGCCCATGAGCGGCGCGGTCTTGAACGCGCTTAATATCCGCCTCGATGCCGAATCAATCGCCTTCATTCTCCAACACAGCGAAGCCAAGGTGTTGATTACCGACACCGAGTTTTCAGGCGTGATCGCCAAAGCCCTTGGCCTGCTGCCGAATAAGCTCCTAGTCGTCGACATAGACGATCCTCGCGGCAAAGGTGGAGCACTGCTGGGCGAATTGAATTACGAGCAGCTACTGGCCGAGGGAGATCCCGCGTTTGATTGGCAGATGCCTGCTGACGAATGGCAGGCAATCTCTCTGAACTACACTTCGGGGACGACCGGAAATCCCAAGGGCGTGGTCTACCACCATCGCGGGGCTTATTTGAACGCCATCGGGAACGCTCTCACCTGGGCGATGCCGCACCATCCGAACTATCTGTGGACGCTGCCGATGTTTCACTGTAATGGTTGGTGCTTTCCGTGGACCATCACGGCCATGGCGGGCACCCATGTGTGTCTGCGGCAGGTAACAGCAAAAGCGATGTTCGACGCGATCGCGGATCACAAGGTGACGCATCTTTGCGGTGCGCCAATAGTCATGGGAACCCTGGTCAATGCTCCGGCGGAGAGCCGTCGCGAGATCCCAAAGGGCGTGCGGATGATGACCGCCGGCGCGGCCCCTCCGGCGGCAATCATTGAAAAAATGCAGGACATCGGCTTCGAGGTGACGCATGTATATGGCCTGACGGAAGTCTATGGCCCGGTCACGGTCTGTGCCTGGCAAGAGGAGTGGGACGCGCTACCGATAAGCGAACAGGCGATGTTCAAGGCGCGTCAAGGTGTGCCGTACATCACGCTGGAAGGGTTGACGGTAGGCCACCCTCACAGCCTGGACCCGGCGCCGGCCGACGGCGTGACGATGGGCGAGATCTTCATGCGCGGCGACACCGTCATGCGTGGGTACCTGAAGAATGCGCGCGCCACCCAGGAGGCGTTCGCCGGTGGATGGTTCCATACGGGCGACTTGGGAGTGATGCACCCGAACGGCTATATAGAGGTGAAAGACCGGCTGAAGGACATCATTATCTCCGGCGGTGAAAACATCTCTACCATCGAGGTCGAATCCGTGCTGTACCGTCATCCGGCGGTGCTGGAGGCGGGCGTGGTGGCGCGTCCAGACGAGAAGTGGGGCGAGACACCATGCGCATTCATAACCCTGAAGGACGGTGTTCAGGCGAGCGAGGCGGATATCATCGCGTTCTGCCGGGAAAACCTGGCTCATTTCAAGGTCCCAAAGACGGTGATATTCGGGCCGCTGCCAAAGACCTCGACTGGCAAACTGCAGAAGTTCAAGCTGCGCGAGAGTGTCAGGACGTCTTCGTCGGTGGCGCAGAAGGAAGAAGTATAGGGCGGTGCGGCCTCAGAGCGGCGGCACCGCGCTCAGGACGGCATCCCATGCCAATTCGGCTGCATACGACGCCAGCTCTTCAAACTCCAGGCTGGTGCTTTCCACCTCCCCGGTGGTGACGGCGTAAAGCACGTCGCCGTCTTTTTCCGTATGGAAAGGCTGAATGCCTCGTGCCATCGAGGTGTGGGTCTGAATGGCCAGCCTGCTGAGTTGTGCGTAAGTCAATCTCTGGTTGACGACTACGACCGTCAGCGTGGTGTTTTCCGGAGCGGCAGACGCCGGTAGTGGCTCAGCGACAGCGGCGGTAACGCTGCGCTTGCGCGTGGCCGTGCCATCATTGAGGTCCTGGGCAAGAGTGCGCCGCAGGGCTGTTTGGGGATCGCAGTTGCCGCGCACAACCCGCCCGTCACGGTCGACGATGACTCCGACCGAATTGACGACGCTGAACGCAGCAAGTCTTACCTCGCCGACTTGGCGGAAAGCGCCGCCTTGTCCTGAGCTCTCCATGAACGCCGGGCCGAAAAACTTGCCGACGTTCACCAGGCGTCCAGCGCCATGCGCACCGAGCGGGAAGTGGCCTTCGCGAGCGGCTCTCAGAGCGGCGCGGCCGAGCTCTTTGTCGGGATGGATGGCGTTATTGCGGCCGCGAAAGTCGAAGACCACGGCTCCGGTCACGGTCGGAATCATCTCCCACGCGGTGGCGTGCCCGCGCAAGGCGAGCAGCTCGGCCATGATTCCGGAGGCGGCTTCGAGGCCGTAGCTGGAGCCGCCAGTGAAAAAAATAGCCCGCACCGTCGGCTGGTCATAGCCGAGGCGCAAGCGATCGGTGTTGATGGTGGCCGCCGCTCCGCCGCGCACGTCCACTGCAGCCATCACGCCCTCGGGGAAGTGAAAGACGGTGAGCCCGGTCGGTCCTTCGTCGTATTCGGCGACACCGACTTTCAGCCCAGGGAAGTCGAACTCTATCGCCGGCCCATCGAAGCGAATCTGCGGAGTTGGTATGGTCATCATCGGTCCCGAGGTGTCATCCTGAGCGCAGCGAAGGATCTGCTGTTTGTGCGTACTGAAAATACAGCAGATCCTTCGTTCGCGCAAAATCAGCGCGATCTCAGGATGACACTCCTATGAGTTCTTCCGCAGCATGCAAGGATTACTTTCCGGTCCAGCAAGCGGCACGCTTGCCCAGAAACGCCGAGATGCCCTCCCGCGCGTCAGCCGCGAGCGCGTTCATGCTCATCACTTCCTTAGCGTAAGCGTAGGCTTTTGGCTGATCGAGATCGATCTGCGTGTAAAAAGCCTGTTTGCCCAGGGCGACCGTGAACGGGCTGGCCTCGGCGATTTTGCGCGCAAGTTGCACGCTGGTGGCGCGCAATTGTGCGGCGGGAACGACCGTGTTGACCAGTCCCCACTCGGCCGCGATTGCGGCCGGAATCATCTCGCCTGTCAGCAGCATCTGCAACGAGCGCTTGCGGCCAATGGCCCGGGTGAGGGCGACCATGGGCGTGGTGCAGAACAATCCGATTTTCACGCCGGGCGTGGCAAATGCGGCATCAACGGAGGCGACCACGAGATCGCAGGTGGCTACCAACTGGCAGCCCGCGGCGGTGGCGATGCCCTGCACTTCAGCAATCACCGGCTGCGGAATTGCCTGCACCTTCTCCATCAACACGGTGCACACGTCGAAGATTTGCCGATATTCGTTGATATCTCTTCCCGCCATTTCGCCCAGATCATGGCCGGAGGAGAAGACATTGCCAGCCGCCGCGAGAATGACCGCGCGCACATCGCGAGAGCCGCCTATCTCTCCCAGGCAGCCGATGAGCTCCTGCATCAGCTCCAGCGACAGCGCGTTGCGCCGGTTCGGACGGTTGAGAGTCAAGATGGCGATGCCGTTATCGCGCTCGCAAACAATATTCTGGTGCGGCATGAGTTCACCCCCTGATCTATTGCGTATATTGTAAGGCTTCATGGTACTGGTCGGAATTGGCGAGCTTCTCTGGGACCTGCTGCCGTCGGGACCGCACCTGGGCGGCGCGCCGGCGAACTTTGCCTGCATCGCACAGATGCTTGGCGGGAGAGGTGTAGTCGCGAGCCGCGTGGGCGACGATCAGCTTGGGCACAATGCACGCGCGGAATTGAAAGGTCGCGGCGTCGACGTATCGTTTATTCAGACGGATACGGAGCGTCCGACCGGGTCGGCGAGCGCAACCCTGGCGAGCGACGGAAGCGCCGAGTTCGGGATCGCGCAAGACGTTGCATGGGATTACCTGGAGTGGACTCCGGGACTGGCGAAACTAGCAGCGGAGGCGGATGCCATCTGCTTTGGAACGCTCGCGCAACGTTCTCCGGCGAGCCGCGAAACGATTCGCCGGGTGCTGGCGTGCAGCCGTCCGGAATGCCTGCGCATCCTCGATATGAATCTGCGGGCTCCGTTCTACGGTTTTGAGATTCTGGAAGATTCCTTGCGGCTCGCGAATGTGTTGAAGCTGAACAGCGAGGAGTTGGCATTCGTTTTGCGCGCCAGCAAACTGCCAGCAATGGCCGAGACCGATGCTGCGCGGATGATGCAGCGGCTTTATGGCTTTAAAGCGGTTTGCATTACGCGCGGTGCTCGCGGCAGCGTCATTGCCTTCGCCGACGAAACCATGGTTCACCCGGGGGTTGCCGTCGAGGTCGTTGATACGGTTGGCGCGGGAGACGCATTCACCGCTGCACTGGCCGTGCAGTTGATTGCGGGCTCGGCGCCGGAGCGCGTCTCCGAGGCCGCGAACCAGATGGGTGCATGGGTGGCGTCTCAGGCCGGAGCAATACCTGCCCAGAACAACTCCGGCTGGGAGCGCGTGCGCGCGCTCTACGGAGTGCCGGAGCGGTCGTAAGCGGATCGGAGGCGACTGCCGGTTGGAAGCGACCCGGACAGTGATCCATAAGCCTGCCGGGCCGAAAGAAGGGGGCTGGACGGACCCACATTTGCCAACCGATGGCAAATGTGGGCGCCTTCGATTAGACTGACGTCGAAGATCTTGTTGGAGGGAACGATGGCGGACATTGCTTATGTTTCAGAAGTTGATCTGGAACGAATTGCCGGTCCTCTCCGGGTGGCTCATTTGCCAGGCGAGCCGAATCCGGTTTATTTCAGCACTCACGGACCGGTGGCCAAACACTACGGGGTAAACCCGGAGAACCTCAAGGAGCCGCACGCAACGACGCTGGACTATATCGTTGCTGCGACTGCTGGTTGACTGTTGGGCACATTTGCCGGCGCGCTGGCAGCGCGCAAGATCGAAGTCGATAACGGGAAGGTACAAGCTCACGCTCGCGGCGAAGTGGAAAACGAAGGCGGAACGCTGATTATCCGCCGCATGCACGTTCACCTCAAACTTGCGGCACCGGAATCGGCGCGGGAGACCGTGGAGCGCGTGCACGGCATGTACGCCGAGAAATGTCCGATTTACCGCTCGCTGATTGCTGCGATACCAATCACAACCAGCTATGAGTTGGTGGCGGGCATGACGGCCGATTGAAGGGTGTCATCCCCGGCGCAGCGAAGAATCTATGCACAATCAAACGCATAGATTCTTCGCTCGCTGCGCTCGCTCAGAATGACAAGGTCATTGCGCGAACCGGGACGCGACCCTAGAGCGATTCCCCAATAGGCGTATCCC